>CAFAAW010000076.1_pt1 | contig 4272 bp, 4 predicted proteins | sample 7267701 | NCBI WGS metagenome assembly CAFAAW01 (sample SAMEA6813997, study PRJEB35770) | freshwater metagenome | biome: Freshwater; feature: Freshwater reservoir; material: water | place: Czech Republic | collected 2017-08-18 | depth 30m m | reverse complement strand
TCGCCAACAATATGGCGGAACAAGTACCTATATTCCAATTAAGGTAAATCAATCTGGTGTTATTCCAGTTATCTTCGCATCATCACTTCTTTATATTCCATCATTGCTAGTTAACTTCAGCGGATCAAGCGCTGGTTGGGCAACTTGGATTTCAAAGAACTTTGTAAAGGGCGATCACCCAATTTACGTTGCAACTTATGCATTATTGATTATTTTCTTTACTTACTTCTATGTTGCGATCACCTTTAATCCAGATGAGGTTGCCGAAAACATGAAGAAGTACGGTGGATTTATTCCAGGTATTCGTGCTGGTCGTCCAACCTCTGAATATTTGCAATATGTGCTTTCTAGAATTACCGCGCCAGGTGCGTTGTACTTAGCATTTGTTGCGATCATTCCAATTATTGCCTTGATTGTTTTCCAGGCATCACAAAACTTCCCATTTGGTGGAACCGCTATTTTGATCGTAGTTGGTGTTGGTCTTGATACTGCCAAGCAGATTGAATCTCAATTACAACAACGTTCCTATGAGGGGTTCTTGAAGTAATGCGCTTAATCCTGGTTGGACCACCAGGTGCTGGTAAAGGAACACAAGCAGTTCACTTAGCTGCACATTATTCAATTCCACATATTTCAACTGGTGATATTTTTCGTGCCAATATTAAAAATGCGACAGAACTTGGCATACGCGCACAAGCTTTTATGGATAAAGGTGAGTTAGTTCCAGACTCTGTAACCAATGAAATGGTGCGCGATCGGCTTGGACATGATGATGCCAAAAATGGTTTCTTGTTAGATGGTTTTCCGCGTAATACGGCGCAGGCCGATGAATTAAATAAAATTTTGGTTGAAAAGAATATGCCACTAGATGCAGTTCTTGAATTAAAGATTGAAAATGCTGAGATTATTCGCAGATTATCCGGCCGACGTACTTGTCGAAATTGTTCTGCTTCATTTCATATTGATTTTGAAAAACCTAAAGCAGATGGCATTTGTGATGTTTGCCAAGGCGAGTTGTATCAACGCGAGGATGACAAAGAAGAGGTCGTTGCTCGCAGACTTCAGGTTTACACAGAACAAACGGCACCGATTATTGATTACTACAGTAAGGCTGGTTTGTTAAATAGCATCTCAGCGCTCGGTGATGTTTCACAAATTACGCAGCTAGCCATTAAATCTCTAACAAAGTAATTATCATGGCAATTCAAATCAAAACCTTAGAACAATTAAAGTCCATGCGAGAAGCGGGATTAGTTGTTGCCCATACATTAAATTTAATTAGAGATAGCGCCGAAATTGGCATGACAACAGTTGATCTAGATTTATTGGCTGTTAGAAGTTTGGATAAATACAACGCCAAATCATCCTTTAAGGGATATCACGGTTATCCATCTGTTATTTGCGCATCAGTTAATGAAGAGGTTGTGCATGGCATTCCAAATAAGCGCGCACTGCAAGCGGGCGATATTTTGTCGGTTGATTTTGGCGCAATTATTGATGGTTGGCATGGTGATGCAGCGATCTCCATCGGTTTAGGAAATGTTGATCCAGCAGATCAGAAATTAATGGATGTTTGTGAAGAGTCAATGTGGCGTGGAATTGCAGCTGGCGTAAATGGCGGCAAGTTAACTGATATTTCAGAAGCGGTAGAAACTTATATTAATAGCCAAGGTAAATATGGAATCTTGCGCGAATATGGTGGTCATGGCATTGGCAGTGAAATGCACCAAGAGCCACACATTTTAAATTTTGGTAAAGGTGGAAATGGCCCTGATTTAATTCCTGGTATGGCACTTGCAATTGAACCGATGATTACACGTGGCACTGAAAAAACAAAGGTGTTAAGTGATGACTGGACTGTGGTTTCGCAAGATCATTCACGTGGTGCACATTTTGAACACACATATGCAATTGCACCTGATGGAAAACCATTTGTTTTGACGGCAATTGATGGTGGCAGAGCAGAATTAAGCAGGTTAGGAATCGAGATTTCCGAGCTTTTTTAAGGAGTTTTATAAGGCTGGCAGCGGGTTGTAAAGTAGAGCAGTGAGTACAAATCTCGGTGAAATTATGCGATCTGAAATCGCAGAGATTCCAGCAGTTTTTCAAAAATTAGCAGATCAAATTCCTACAATCACCAAGCAAATCAATGAGCTATCGTTAAATGATATTGATTCTGTAATCCTGGTTGCGCGCGGCACATCAGATAATGCCGCCTTATTTCTTAAGTATTTAATTGAAACTAAAATCGGAATTCCATGCGGGTTAGCATCACCTTCAGTGGTAACTATTTATAAGAGCAATCTACGTTTTACTAACTGTTTAGTTATCGGAATCTCACAAAGTGGCCAATCTCCAGACATTGTCACCTACACAAAAGCTGCCAAAGCCGGCGGTGCTAAAAGTATTTCCTTAACCAATGACCCAGAAAGTCCATTGGCTAAAGCCACCGACCTACATCTTTATTTAGAAGCTGGCGCAGAAAAAGCGGTTGCTGCCACAAAGAGTTACTCAGCAGAGTTATTGCTCTCCTATATTTTAGTTTCAGCGTGGGCTAAGCAACCAATTAATTTAGATTCTTTGATTTCTGCAACTAAGCAATCGGTAAGTGATCTGCCAAAGGTATCGGCGATAGTTAACTCCTTTGATCATAAATCAGGCATCACAACAATGGGCCGCGGCTTTGCATATGCAAATGCCCAAGAGTGCGCACTTAAGATTCAAGAGACATTAAAAATTCCAGTATCTTCATTTTCATCTGCTGATTATCTGCATGGACCAATCTCATCTTTAACTGAAAATTCACGAGTTATCTTTTTGGCGCCAACAGGTGTCTCCGTAGAGTCAATGGATAAAACAGTTAATCGGATTAGAGAAATTACTAAACATATTTATTGGATCGGAAGTGGATTTCCCACAAAAACTGGTGAGATCCAAATTGGCGGTGCAACTGGATTATCAGAACAGGAGTCGGTAATAGCCGACAGTGTGGTGCTTCAACAATTTGCATTGTTGCTAGCGGTAAAAAATAATTTAAATCCAGATGCACCTGCTGGTTTATTAAAAGTTACTCAAACTATTTAAATGTTTTTAACAGACGGCAGTTTTCCCACCTCACATTCTTATATAAATAATGAATGGGTAGATGGCGGAATTAAATTAATTGATGCCAAGTTATCTTCATATGGTGAAGCCGGCGGAGAAAGTGGCATGGCAATTCCAGGATTTGTGGATCTGCAAGTAAATGGTCATGGCGGTGTGGATTTATTAGTTGCTAAAAGCGCAGATGAAATTAGAAAACTTTCCAGATCACTTTATGCCAATGGCGTAATTGCTTACTTACCAACCTTAATTACGGGGCCACAAGATGTGTCATTAGCTGCCCTGAAATTAATTGAAGAGGTTCGTAAAAATCCATTGCCTGGTGAAGCGCAAATAATTGGTACGCATTTAGAAGGACCATTCATCTCACCCGCAAAATCCGGTATGCATCCAGTTAAGTACATTAAAGATCCCGATAAGAGTTTTATTGGTGAATTCTTAAGAGCGGGCAAAATTTCGCAGGTAACAATTGCACCTGAACTACCTGGCGCACTTGAATTAATCAAATTTTTAACAGATTCCGGTGTCGTTGTCTCACTTGGTCATTCAAATGCCACCGCAGCGCAAGCACATGCAGGTTTTGATGCTGGCGCAAAAACGGTGACACATCTTTGGAATGCGATGAAGAAAAAATCTGAGGGTGAGCCAGGCCTGGCTCAAGTAGCGCTAGAGCGAGATGATGTAATGATTCAATTAATTATTGATGAGGTTCATTTAGATTCGCAGTTAGTAATTGATTCATTAAAGCAATGTCCGGGCAGATTTATTGTGACTAATGATGCGGTTTCAGCAGCTGGCATTGGTGAAGGTGTATTTCCATTTGGTGAGATTGAAATTAAAGTTGAAAATGGCAAAGCCACAAGAATGGATGGAACACTTGCTGGTGGAGTTGGCACACTTGATAAATCATTGAAATTAATGTGGGAGTACGGTGTTGGACTAGAGGATGCAATTGATTCAGTTACATCAAGACCAGCAGATTTGATGGGGATGGGTCATTTAGGCCGGTTAGATCTTGGATCTCCCGCTCAGATTCTCACGCTTTAAGGCCGATTTTCCTTTTTTTACCCTCACGCTTAAACTAACCCTCCTGCCTTGAAAGAGGTAAACCCAATAAAGATCAGAAAAGTAGGTATCGCTTGGCCAAGAAAGATGGTGCTATCGAAATCG
>CAFAAW010000064.1_pt1 | contig 4809 bp, 3 predicted proteins | sample 7267701 | NCBI WGS metagenome assembly CAFAAW01 (sample SAMEA6813997, study PRJEB35770) | freshwater metagenome | biome: Freshwater; feature: Freshwater reservoir; material: water | place: Czech Republic | collected 2017-08-18 | depth 30m m | reverse complement strand
TATGTTGATTGGACCAAGAATGTGGCCGATGCATCTGCAAAAGCGAATGTAAATGGCACGCCTACTGTGAAGGTAAATGGAAAAGAGCTTCATCGAAAAATGACGAATTCTGACCCAGTCGATGAATATATGGATCCAGTTCAATTTAAGAATGCATTAATTAAAGCGGGAGTTAAGTAATTAACTTTGCATTCATCCCATCTCCAAGTAATTCAACATGGGAGATTGGTCCCTTAACGCTTCACTTCTACGCTATCTGCATATTGTTAGGCATTGCAGTTGCAATCTGGATTGGTCGCAAACGTTATGAAAAAATGGGTGGAAACCCAGATGATGTTTCAGATGCGGCGGCGTGGGCGGTACCAGCCGGAATAATTGGTGGCCGGATTTATCATGTAATCACATCTCCGCAAAAATACTTTGGTGCCGATGGTGTACCAACTGATGCCTTTAAAATTTGGGAAGGTGGACTAGGAATTTGGGGTGCGATTTCCCTAGGTGCATTTGCTGTATTTATTTACTATAAAAAACACATGACCTCACTGCCATTTACTCATTTTCTTGATGCACTAGCTCCTGGTGTTGCAATTGCACAAGCAATCGGGCGAATTGGTAATTGGTTTAATGTTGAGTTATTTGGCAAACCCACCACTTTGCCATGGGGATTAGAAATACCTAAATTTGATCGACCATATGGATATAAAGATTTTGCAACCTTCCATCCGACATTTCTTTATGAATTAATTTGGTGCGTTGTTATTGCTTATGTACTAATGAAGACACCAAAATTTATCGCCAAATTTATTTCAAGGCCTGGTGATCTCTTTGCTCTTTATGTGCTTGGTTACACGATTGGTCGAATCTGGATTGAAGCGTTACGGATCGATCAAGCAAATATCATTCTTGGGGTGAGATTAAATATCTGGGTTAGCCTGCTTGTGATAGCTAGTTCTTTGATTTACTTGGCTAGATCGCGTGCCTTTGGGCGCAAGCAAAGAGAAAATGGTTAGGATTTCCAAATGGCTTTAAAAGATGTAAGAGTTAGAAATCTTGATCACCGCGTGCATCGAGCTGGTTGGTTGCGCGCAGCAGTACTTGGCTCTAATGATGGTTTAGTTTCTACAGCAAGCTTAATGATTGGTGTATCGGCAGCCCAAGCAAATGATTTTTTGATCACCGCCGGATTAGCAGGTATTGCAGCGGGTGCTATGTCAATGGCAGTTGGTGAGTATGTGTCTGTGCGTTCGCAAAATGATATTGAAGAAGCAGATCGACAAATTGAGATTGCACAACTTGAGATTGATCCAGCAGGTGAATTAGAAGAGTTAATTCATATTTATGAACAACGAGGATTATCCACGGCATTAGCAACAGAGGTCGCTAAAACAATGACGCAAAAAGATGCGCTAGAGGCGCATTTGCGAGATGAGCTTGGACAATTTGAACACACCAAGGCGCGACCAGTGCAGGCTGGTTTTGCTTCAGCAATTAGCTTTACCATCGGTGGTGTTATTCCATTCTTAGGTGCGCTAGCTCCAACTCCTGGCACACAAGTTTTCTCAATTATTGGTTTTACAGTTCTAGGTCTATTAGTTACTGGATATGCCAGCGCCAAGATTGCATCTTCACCTGTAGCAAAAACTACGGCTCGAATTCTTGTTGGCGGCTTCCTTGGAATGGCAATTACAGCCGGAATTGGATCACTGGTTCATTTAACCGGCATTTAACCTAAAGTTTTCTCCTGCTACTATTTACTCTGCAATACAGAAGTTTTTAAGTTGGGCCATTGACGTCCCGACCCAGTTACGGGAGCGGCCAACAAATCTTGAGCAGTATTAAATCTTTTTCTGCTATTCCAAAAGCTACAGGTTTATACGATCCTGCCTTCGAGCATGATGCATGTGGCGTGGCTATGGTCGCTACATTAAATAAAATTCCAACTCATGAGATTGTTTCAAAAGGATTAACTGCGCTACGAAATCTAGAACATCGCGGAGCATCTGGTGCTGAACCAGACAGTGGGGATGGTGCCGGAATCCTAATTTGCTTGCCAGATAAGTTTTATCGATCTGTTGTGGATTTCTCACTTCCACCAGTTAGCAAGTATGCAACCGGTATTTTATTTTTAGAGAAGAATTGGAAAAATTCAGACTTAACAAAACAAATTGAGGTTATAGCCAAAGAAGAAGGTGTACGAATTCTCGGTTGGCGTACGGTACCGACCGATGCTAAATCACTTGGCAAAACCGCTATTTCAGTAATGCCAGAGTTTGAACAAATATTTATTGCCGGTGAAAATAATGAATCAGATCTGGATTTAGATCGAATCGCATTTTGTTTCCGAAAACGAGTTGAACATCTACTCTCAATTTATGTGCCATCTCTTTCATCGCGCACAATTGTTTACAAAGGCATGCTAACAACAGGCCAACTTGAAGAGTTCTTTACTGATTTATCCAATCCCTTAGTTGAATCACCGTTGGCATTAGTTCACTCAAGATTTTCGACAAACACATTTCCATCCTGGCCATTAGCTCATCCATATCGATTTATTGCCCATAATGGTGAGATAAACACCGTTAAAGGAAATCGCAATTGGATGCGTGCAAGAGAAACTTTGTTGGAAAGTGATCTCATTCCTGGAGATATCCAAAGATTATTTCCTATTGTGGATCCGGCAGGAAGTGACTCTGCATCATTTGATGAAGTTTTAGAGCTGCTCTATTTAGGTGGACGCTCATTGCCGCACTCAATTTTAATGATGATTCCAGAGGCTTGGGAAAATCATGCAACTATGAATCAAACCCGTAAAGATTTTTATGCATTTCATTCAACCTTAATGGAGCCATGGGATGGTCCGGCATGTGTCACCTTCACTGATGGCAAACAAATTGGCGCAGTGTTAGATAGAAATGGTTTAAGACCTTCCAGATTTTGGGTAACCGATGATGGATTGGTTGTTCTCGCATCAGAGGCTGGTGTTTTAGATTTTGCCCCTGAATCCATTATTCGCAAAGGTCGACTGCAACCTGGACGTATGTTTTTAGTTGATATTGCAGAAGGTCGCATAATTGAAGATGATGAGATCAAAGATTCCTTATCAACTTCAGCTCCTTACAGCGATTGGTTACATGCTGGCTTAGTTCGACTAAGTGATTTACCTGCCCGCGAACATATTGTTTATCCGCACTCATCTGTTGTTAGAAGACAACGGGCCTTTGGTTATACCGAAGAAGAGTTGAGAATAATTATCACGCCGATGGCAAAAAATGGCGCTGAACCACTTGGTTCGATGGGAACAGATACACCAATTGCAGCACTCTCTGAAAAACCTAGATTGCTATTTGATTACTTTGCACAATTATTTGCCCAAGTAACTAATCCACCATTAGATGCAATCAGAGAAGAGTTAGTAACCTCCCTAGGTGGCTCTATTGGCCCGGAACATAACTTATTGGATCCTGGCCCGGCTTCATGTCGGCAAATTTCATTGCAATTTCCAGTAATTGATAATGATGAACTTGCCAAAATTATTCACGTAAATGCTGATGGTGATCATCCAGGATTTACTTCACATATTGTTCGCGGTTTATTTCCAATTTCTGGTGGTGGTGCCGGTTTAGTTAATCGAATAGCAGAGATTAGAAGTGAGGTTTCTAAAGCTATTGATGAGGGCGCGCGCATCATTGTGTTATCTGATCGCGATGGCGATGCTGAAAATGCGCCTATTCCATCCTTACTTTTAACATCTGCAGTTCATCACCACTTGATTAGAGAGAAAACTCGAACCAAAGTTGGTTTAGTAGTTGAATCTGGTGAGGTTAGAGAAGTTCATCATGTTGCACTATTAATTGGATTTGGTGCAGCAGCGGTAAATCCATATTTAGCTATGGAGACTGCAGAAGATTTAGTTCGTCAAGGAGTGATAACTGGCATTACTCCAGAAAAAGCTGTGCGTAATTTAATTAAATCACTTGGCAAGGGTGTTTTAAAAGTTATGTCAAAGATGGGTGTTTCCACAATTGCTTCTTATACCGGCGCGCAAATCTTTGAAGCTATCGGACTTTCTCGACAATTAGTAGATGAGTATTTTGTTGGCGCAACCTCTAGATTAGGTGGTGTAGGAATTGATGTAATCGCGCAAGAGACTATTCGTCGACATCACATTGCCTACCCACCAGGTGGTGAAGTTCCTGGCAGTAAGAGATTACAAATTGGTGGTGAGTACCAATGGCGCCGTGAAGGTGAGCCACATTTATTTAATCCAGAAACAGTATTCAAATTACAGCATGCCACTCGAAATAAGAGATTTGATATTTTCAAGCAATACACCAAATCAGTTGATGATCAATCTAAGCACCTGATGACTTTAAGGGGCTTATTTGCATTTAAGAGTGCGGGCCGAAAATCCATTTCAATTGATCAAGTAGAACCAGCAAGTGAGATATTAAAACGATTTGCTACTGGTGCGATGTCTTATGGATCTATCTCACAAGAAGCCCATGAAACATTAGCTATTGCCATGAATCGAATTGGTGGAAAATCTAACACTGGTGAAGGTGGCGAAGACCCGGCAAGAAATATTCCAGATGCAAATGGTGACTCTCGCAAATCTGCCATCAAGCAGGTTGCAAGTGGCAGATTTGGTGTCACTAGCGAGTACTTAGTTAACGCTCAGGATATTCAAATAAAATGGCACAAGGAGCAAAACCTGGAGAGGGCGGACAATTGCCTGGTAACAAGGTTTATCCATGGATTGCCAAAGTTCGTTATTCAACACCTGGCGTTGGATTAATTTCACCACCACCG
>CAFAAW010000055.1_pt1 | contig 5423 bp, 5 predicted proteins | sample 7267701 | NCBI WGS metagenome assembly CAFAAW01 (sample SAMEA6813997, study PRJEB35770) | freshwater metagenome | biome: Freshwater; feature: Freshwater reservoir; material: water | place: Czech Republic | collected 2017-08-18 | depth 30m m | reverse complement strand
GATTAGCTTTTACTTAATCTCTAAACACAAAGTAAATCTGCCCATTCCAGCAATAACCCTGCATTACCTGCGTCTTTTCTCATTATTTGCAATCTCAATCCTGCCGCTATTTATCTTGCGCAACTCACTTCCAGGAAATAATTTGGTGCAATTGGTTGTTGTGCTTTTTGCAAGTTGTTTAATTTACTTGGGCTTAGGTTTCTTATTTAAAATCAAAGAGATTAAAAGCGCAATTAGGATATTAACTTCCGCGATTAAGTAGTTACGAATAGTTTTTAATTAAGCAATTCGATAGTGCGAGAAAGGCTAAAGATGCTTTTGTGGCTTTCGAGCGCATCGAATTGCGACCTTTAACGGCCTTCCAACAAATTTTCTTTATCAAAGATAGGATGCGAATATGAGCGATATTAAAAGCGATATTAAAGATGTAGTAATTGTCGGAAGCGGCCCTGCCGGATACACAGCAGCAATTTACGCAGCCCGCGCCCAATTAAAACCAATTATTTACGAAGGCTCAGTAACTGCTGGTGGCGCATTAATGAACACCACTGAGGTAGAAAACTTTCCTGGATTTCCAACTGGTGTGATGGGTCCAGAGCTTATGGAATCAATGCGCAAGCAGGTAGAAAGATTTGATTGCCAAATAATTACCGATGATGTCTCTGCAATGAAGTTAACTGGTGAAATTAAAGAAATAACAGATAGCTCTGGAAATACTGTAAAAGCTAAATCTGTAATTTTGGCAATGGGATCTGCTTACAAAGAGATTGGTTTGCCAAATGAAAAGCGATTATCTGGTCGCGGAGTTTCTTGGTGTGCAACATGTGATGGCTTCTTTTTCCGCGAGCAAGTAATCGCAGTAGTTGGTGGCGGCGATTCGGCAATGGAGGAGGCAAACTTCTTAACTAGGTTTGCTAGCAAAGTTGTTTTAATCCATCGTCGCGAAGAGTTTCGTGCATCAAAAATTATGATTGATCGCGTTAAAGCTAATCCAAAAATTGAATTTTTAATGAACCATGAAGTTATCGATGTCCTTGGCGATGACAAGGTTGTTGGTTTAAAGGTAAAAAATACAAAAACCGGGGAAGAAGCAACTAAGGATTTCACTGGTTTATTTGTTGCAATCGGACATCTGCCACGAAGTGAATTAGTTGCGGGTCAGGTTGATTTAAATTCTGAAGGTTATGTAAATGTTGCTGGTCGATCTACAAACACAAATCTGCCAGGAGTATTTGCGTGTGGGGATCTAGTTGATTTCACATACCGCCAAGCAATCACCGCTGCTGGATCTGGGTGCCAAGCCGCCCTTGATGCTGAGCGCTTTCTTGCTGGCCACTGATTAACAAACAAAGTTCGGGAATTAAAAGTAGAATTTAAGCATTAGATATATCAGACATATAAAAATAGGGGAAGCAAATGGCAACTACAAAGGTAACAACCGCAGATTTTGATGCAGTAGTTTTAAAGAGCACAACTCCAGTACTTGTTGATTTCTGGGCAGAGTGGTGTGGTCCATGCCGCGCAGTAGGTCCAATCTTGGAAGAGATCTCCAATGAACATGGCGCAAAAATTAAGATTGTTAAGTTAAATACTGATGAAGAGCAAGCAATTGCGATGAAGTATGGAATTCAATCAATTCCAACGATGAATGTTTTTGTAAATGGCGAGGTTGTAAAGACAATTGTTGGCGCAAAGCCAAAGCCAGCACTTCTTAAGGATCTTGAAAGCTTTATTAAGTAATCTGAATTAAAAAAGTAGATCTGTTAATGAATAAGGATTTAACTAAGGGCGATCGCGGAGATGCGGTCGCTCTTTTTGTTAATATTTTAATTCGATTAAATTTTCTAAATTCTGCAACAGATAATTTTGATGCAACTGTGGAAGAGGCAGTTAAAGCCTTTCAACAAGAGCGCGGCTTAAAAGTAACTGGCGTGATTGATCAAGTAACCAGCAGGGCATTAGAAGAGGCACGTTATAAATTAGGTGATCGCGTTTTAGCATTAACCAGTAATGGTTTTATGCATGGTGATGATGTAAGTAATTTGCAATCCCGATTAGTTGAGATGGGTTTTAATTGCGGAAAAATTGATGGCATCTTTGGCATCTTGACTGAGGTTGCAGTTAAAGAGTTTCAAAAATCAGTTGGTGTGGCAGTTGATGGTAAATGTGGCCCAAGTACATTAATTGCGTTAATGCGTTTGGTAAAAACAGTTTCAGGTGGTGCGCCAAGTGCGCTTCGCGAAAATACAAAACATGCAGTTCGCAGCCCAGCATTGGCAAATAAGGTAATTGTGATTGATCCAAGTTGGGGCGGTGAATTTACCGGCGAGGTAGCAAATGGTGTTACTGAATCTGAGGTTGTCTTTGATGTGGCACAACGATTAGAGGGAAGATTATTAGCGCTGGGTGTAAATGTGGTTTTAACTAGAAGTGCTAAAAATTCACCACTTGAAAAGGAGCGAATTGAATTAGCTAACTCTGTTAATGCCGATTTAGTTATTGCGCTAAAAGTAGATAGCCATCAAAGTGAAAAGGCCCGCGGAGTTGCAACTTATTACTATGGCCGCGATGTTCAAGGTGTTCATTCAGTAGTTGGCGAAAGATTTGCTACTTTGATTCAACGAGAAATTTGTGCACGTACTGATTTACTAAATTGCCGAACCCATGGAAAGAGTTGGGATATTTTGCGATTGACCAAGGCGCCGGCGGTGCGGATTGATTTAGGGTATTTATCAAATCCAGGAGATGCTAAAAGATTAAGTGACCCACAATTTCGAGATTCATTGGTAGAGGCGATGTTGGTTGCAATTCAACGCCTTTACTTATCTGCTGAAGATGATGCAAAAACTGGAACATTGCGGATTTCTGATTTACGAAGAGCGGGATTACGTAATTAATTAACGGCTTTGCCGCTTACTGTGGCAGAGTTTGTTCATGAAAAATGAGCCAGACCGGATCCGTACTGGATTGCCGGAAAATCTAACGCACAGGTTTGCTAACCGTGCGGCTCATATGAAGCCCAGTGAAATTCGCTCCTTATTTGCTGTTGCATCTCGGCCGGAGATTGTTTCACTAGCTGGTGGTATGCCAAATCTTTCTGCACTACCTATGGAGATGATGGCTTCAGTTGTTCAAAAATTAATCGCTGATAATGGTGCAGAAGCTTTGCAATATGGCAGTGGCCAAGGACATCCAAGATTGCGTGAACAAATTTGCGACATGATGGCACTTGAAGGAATTCGTGCGCATCCAGATGATGTCATTGTTACAACTGGTTCCCAACAAGCACTTGATTTAATCTCTCGTATTTTTATTGATCCAAATGATGTGGTTTTAGTTGAAGCACCTTCTTATGTTGGCGCACTTGGCACATTCCGCCAATATGAAGCACAGGTAGTACATGTGGCGATGGATGAGCATGGTTTAATTCCCGGAGCACTTCGCGAAGCGATCACAACAGTGCGCGCTACAGGTCGCAAAATAAAGTTTTTATATTTAATTCCAAACTATCAAAACCCAGCTGGAGTTTTACTGCCTGCTGATCGACGCACTGAAATTCTAGATATTTGTCGAGAAGAGAAAATATTTGTAGTTGAAGATAATCCATATGGTTTATTGGGATTTGATAAACCTTCACCAAATGCAATGCGGGCTGAGGATTCTGAGAATGTAATTTACTTAGGATCTTTTTCTAAAACTATTGCACCTGGTTTTCGAGTTGGTTGGGCGTTAGTTCCACAAGCATTAAAAGAAAAATTAGTTATCGCATCTGAATCCTCAATCTTGTGTCCATCAAACTTCACTCAACTTGCCATCTCTAGTTACTTGGCAGATCAACCATGGCGGGATCAAATCGCATCCTTTGCCAAGTTATACAAGGTGCGCCGAGATGCAGCACTTGAAGCTTTAGAACAACACTTTCCAAAAAATGCTACATGGACTAAACCTGAGGGCGGTTTTTATATTTGGGTAACACTGCCACCAGAGATAGATACCAATGCGTTGGTACCAAAGGCGATTGTGGCGAAGGTGGCGTATGTGCCTGGAACCGCTTTTTATGCAGATGGTTTTGGTTCCTGGTCGATGCGACTTTCTTATTGCCATCCAACACCAGAGCGAATTAAAGAAGGAATTAAAGCTTTAGGTGGCGTAATTAAAAATGAGATGGAACAGCGTTTAATTAATTAATTTTGTAATTCGCTCTAGATCTTCCATAGTTGCAAACTCAATAACAATCTTGCCCTTTTTCTTTCCTAATTCAACACTGACTCTGGTATCTAAGGTGTCAGATAATTGATCGCCAATCTCTTTTAGTCGAGGTGCCAGCAATTTGCCTCTTTTTACACTGCCGCCCTTTAATTTTGCAGCTCCAGTTGAAACAATCTCTTCAACTGCGCGAACTGTTAAACCTTCAGCAACTATGCGATTGGCAAGTGCTTCAATCTCTTTTTCATCGGTTAAAGAAAGTAATGCGCGAGCATGACCTGCAGATAAAACTCCGGCTGCAACGCGGCGTTGTACAGAAGCCGGCAAATTTAATAACCGCATGGTGTTGGTAATTGCTGGGCGAGATTTTCCTAACCGATCAGCAAGCTCATCATGGGTATATCCAAAATCATTTAATAATTGTTGATAGGCCGCGCCCTCTTCAAGTGGATTAAGTTGGCTGCGATGAATATTTTCAACTAACGCTTCGCGAAGTAATTGATCATCTGGGGTTTGACGAATAATTACTGGAATTGATTTTAAGCCCGCCAATTTTGAGGCGCGGTATCTGCGCTCTCCCATAATTAATTGATACTTGCCATTTCCAATTGATCTAACAACTGGTGGTTGTAATAATCCAACCTCTTTGATTGAAGCAGCAAGCTCTGCTAATTGTTCTTCATCAAAAACTGTTCGTGGTTGTTTTGGGTTTGGTGAAATTAAATTAATATCTACTTCATTACGGTCTGCAACAACAACACCACTTGGAGTAGTTATATCTGGCGGAATAATTGATGCAGGAATTAATGCATCTAAGCCGCGTCCTAATCCACCTTTACGTGCTGACATTTATGAGGCGCTTTCATTTGTTAATTTAGGAGTTAAATTATTTATTGGCGCACCGCCACGATTTGCAATCTCGCGAGCAACACTTAAATAAGCAATTGCGCCAGGAGATGCTGCGTCATATGTCATTACTGTTTGTCCATATGATGGCGCCTCTGAAACTCGAACCGCTCTTGGTATTGGAATATCAATTAACTCACGTGGAAAATGTTTTTTAACATTATCTGCAACATCACTTGCTAATCTAGTTCTGCTATCAAACATAGTTAAAACAATGGTTGTTAAAGATATCTTTGGATTTAATCTCTTTTGTACTTCACTTAATGTTTCAAGAAGTAATGACAAACCTTCAAGTGAGTAGTACTCGCATT
>CAFAAW010000043.1_pt1 | contig 6434 bp, 7 predicted proteins | sample 7267701 | NCBI WGS metagenome assembly CAFAAW01 (sample SAMEA6813997, study PRJEB35770) | freshwater metagenome | biome: Freshwater; feature: Freshwater reservoir; material: water | place: Czech Republic | collected 2017-08-18 | depth 30m m | reverse complement strand
TGGCAAGTGCGCAATGTGAAAGTGGTGCTAAATCGCCACTGCAACCAAGGGAACCAAACTCAGGAACTACTGGAGTTAGGTTCGCATTTAGAAAATCTGCATAGGTTTTTGCTAATTCATATCGCACACCGGTGCGACCAGATGTCATTGTGCGCAGCCGTAAAAAAATTAGTGCGCGAACAACTTCGCGTTCAACAGGTGCGCCAACTCCTGCAGCATGTGATCTGATTAAAGATTTTTGTAATTGAACTCGATCTCCTGGCTCAATAAATTTATCGGCTAGTGCGCCAAAGCCAGTTGAAACTCCATAAATTGCTTTGCCACCCTTTGTGTAATCATCAATGTATTTGCGTGATGCATCAATTGCCTTCTTGGCTTCATCGCTTATTTCAACCTTGGCGCCATAACGAGCAACATCAATTACATCTTGAAAGCTAACACCAGATGTATTTAGTACAACTGTTTTAGATTTTTGCGCCATGTTGCCATACCTCATCTATTAAGTTAACTCCTGGCCGATAAGCCAGATGAATATAAGAACTCTCCTTCAAAATTACAAAATCTGCCGTTGCACCAACAGTTAAATGGCCAACATCGCTTCTACGAAGTGCTTGGGCGCCACCTTTTGTGGCTGACCAAACTGCCTGCTCTGGCGTCATAAACATCTCACGTACTGCAAGTGCAATCATTAACGGCATGTTTGTTGTGTATGAACTTCCAGGATTGCAATCTGCAGCAAGTGCAACTGTCACACCAGCGTCAATTAATTTTCTAGCATCTGGATAAGTAGATCTAGTTGAGAACTCAGCGCCAGGCAATAATGTGGCAACTGTTTTTGATCTGGCTAATTTTTCAATATCACTTTGATTAAAGTGGGAAACATGATCAACAGATGCGGCATCTAGTTCAACGCCGAGTGCAATGCCATCGCCTTGCTCTAATTGATTTGCATGCAATCTAGGTTGCAGCCCAGCTGCAATTCCTGCCTTTAAAATTTTGCGCGCTTGCTCAGTTGTAAAGGCGCCGCGATCACAGAAAACATCTATCCACTTTGCATGTGGTTTTATTTCGCTAAGCATCTGACCACAAACTAGATCAACATAATCTTCTGCTTTGCCTTTGTACTCACTTGGCACAACATGAGCGCCAAGAAATGTGGTCTCCGTTGTTAATTGCTTGGCAATTGAAAGTGATCTGACCTCATCTTTAACAGTTAAACCGTAACCTGATTTAATTTCAATTGTTGTAGTTCCACTATGCAGTGCTTCATGTTGCAAGCGCCCGGCATTACTTAATAAATCACCATCGCTGGCCTTGCGAGTTAATTCAACGGTATAGGCGATGCCACCTGCTTCATACTTTTGACCAGCCATCCGAGCTGCAAACTCTTTACTGCGATCTCCGGCAAAAATTAAATGATTGTGTGAATCAACAAAACCAGGAATTACACACTTGCCTGATGCATCAATACTCTTTTCAGCACCTGGTGAACTTTCTGAAGCACCAACCCATTTCACCTTGCCAGATTCAATAAGAATTGCGGCATTTTCAATTAAACCAAGTGGTGTGCTATCTACCTCTGAATTGTTAGTAACAAGCAGGCCAATATTTTTAATCAGTGTTTGTGACATTTTGTTACTTTGTTATTTAATTCTTTATTCAGTATCCAACATTGGAATATGCACATGCTTTTCGCGAGCAGTTGTATCTGCAATCTCATAACCTGAATCCACATGGCGAATAACACCCATGCCTGGATCATTTGTTAATACGCGAGCTAATTTTTGTGCAGCAAGTGGTGTGCCATCTGCAACAGATACTTGGCCGGCGTGAATTGAGCGACCCATGCCAACGCCACCACCATGATGAATTGAAACCCAAGATGCACCAGATGCCACATTCACCATTGCATTAAGCAATGGCCAATCTGCAATTGCATCAGAGCCATCTAGCATTGATTCAGTTTCACGGTATGGAGATGCAACTGAACCACAATCTAAATGATCGCGGCCAATCACAATTGGCGCCTTAACTTCACCCTTTGCAACTAAATCATTAAATGCAAGTCCAGCTTTATCTCGCTCGCCATAACCTAACCAACAAATACGTGCTGGTAATCCTTGGAAGGCAACCTTCTCTTGCGCCATCGTGATCCAACGATGCAGCGCTTCATTTTCTGGAAACAAATCAAGAACTGCTTTATCGGTGCGATAAATATCTTTTGGATCTCCAGATAAAGCTGCCCAACGAAATGGACCTTTACCTTCACAAAATAAGGGACGAATATAAGCCGGAACAAAACCGGGAAATGCGAAGGCCCGTTTGAATCCACCTTGTCGTGCTTCATCACGAATTGAATTACCGTAATCAAATACTTCAGCACCTTTATCCATAAAGCCAACCATTGCTTCAACATGTTTTGCCATTGCCTCTTGGCTGCGCTTAGTGAAATCTTCAGGGTTATCTTTGGCTAATTGCGCTGCATCCTCATAAGCAACACCAATTGGAATATAAGAAAGTGGATCATGTGCAGATGTTTGATCGGTAACGATATCAATTGCCACATCCATATTTAATAACTTAGGAAAAACCTCAGCGGCATTACCTACTAGGCCAACAGATAATGGTTTGCCAGCACTTTTGGCTTTTAAACAACGAGTGATTGCATCATCAATGTTGTCTGCAATCTCATCTAAATATCTAGTTTGAATTCGCTTTTCTAATCTGGTCTTATCAATATCAACAACTAAACAAACGCCACCGTTCATTGTTACAGCAAGTGGTTGGGCGCCACCCATGCCACCACAGCCACCAGTTAAAGTTAAGGTGCCCTGTAATGTTCCGTTAAATCTCTTATTAGCTACTGCAGCAAATGTTTCATATGTGCCTTGCAAAATTCCTTGAGTGCCAATGTAAATCCAAGAACCAGCTGTCATCTGGCCATACATCGTTAAACCAAGTTGTTCTAACCGACGAAACTCTGGCCAGTTAGCCCAATCTCCTACCAAGTTTGAGTTAGCGATTAATACGCGCGGTGCCCATTCATGAGTTTGAAATACACCAACAGGTTTTCCGGATTGCACAAGCATTGTTTCATCATTTTTTAAGTTGGTTAGTGTTTTAACAATTGCATCAAAGGATTGCCAATTTCGCGCAGCTTTTCCAGTACCACCATAAACAACCAAGTTCTCTGGATGTTCTGCAACTGCTGGATCTAAATTGTTATGCAGCATGCGAAGTGCTGCTTCTTGTCCCCAACCCTTGGCGGTTAATTTGTTTCCAGTTGCTGCGTGTAATACGCGAGAGGTGTCGGTGATCATGCGTGAAGATTACTCCCTAACTACATTCCACTGTCTAGTACATCATTTAGTATCGAATCCGCATGCGAGTTTTCCTCACGAGGAATCCATTGATAAGAAACCAATTTAGGGTCATGGGTAGATAACGCAATCTTTACCAATTTCAACATATCTGGGTGTTTAACCTTCCATCGACCAGACATCTGTTCAACAACTAACTTTGAATCCATCTTTACTAAAACTGTTGCAGCTGGATCAATTTCATTTACTGCTTTAAGTCCAGCAATTAATCCGCTGTATTCGGCAACATTATTTGATGCAACACCAATTGCGGCGCCAATTTCTTTTACAACTTTGTCATTTTCATAAACAACTGATCCATATGCAGCAGGTCCAGGATTTCCACGTGAGCCACCATCTGCTGTGACTAAGAAATGTCTTGCCATTTAAATTCTTACCAAGATTCTGCGGCACTCCTCGCATCGAAGTAATTCATCTGCAGCTAATCCCTTAATGCGATCCATCTCAACTGCGTTAATTGCTAAGTGACAGCCATTGCACTTGTTGCCAACAAGGGATGCAGCGCCAACGCCACTGCTTGATGTTCTAATTTTTTCATATAGATCTACCAAAGGTTTTTCAATATTAGGAATTAAATCTGAGCGACTTTTTTGTTTTGCCAAAATTACCAAGTTGATCTCGGTAGTTGCTGTTGTCATTCGACCATTAATTTCAGTCTTTAGAACCTCGAGAGATTCCAAATCTGTGGTTAATACTTTTAATCTCTCCTGCGCGGCCTCACTGCGCACCATAATTTCTAATTCAATCTCTTCTAACGCCTCTTGGCGCTTCTTTAAAGTTTCAATCTCATGTTGGGTTTGCTCAAGCTCTTTAGGTGATGCAGTTCCGGCATTTAATCTGGCTTCATCTTTTTTAATCCGGTCGGTCACCGTTTCCACATCAGCCTCACCACGGCGAAGCTCTAAAGAAATTTGATCTGCTTCGGCTTTCACAGTTGCTAGCTCTTCATTGGCAGCAACAATTCTTTTTTCGATATGTGCTAATTGTTCAACTTCTGGCAATGATTTTAATTTGGTATTTGCTTGCATGATCTCATCATCAAAGTACTGCAATTGCAAAATTAAATTTTGTTGCTCAACGGATGCTTGCATGATCAGCACCCCCGAATCTTTGGACTAGCTATGTAATTATTACTGCTGGGCAATTCTAGTATCATTTTTAAGTGCTTCAGTTCGCTACCGCTCGGCTAGATTGCCATTCGTTGAGTTTGGATGATTACGCCACATTTGAAAGTGGCAACGAACCAATTTGGCATGATTTTTCTAACCCATTTAAAAATTTAATTGAAGGACCATCTCCCCTTGCCTTTCGAATTCCAAGAGTTAAGAAGGCGCCAGCATTTGCAGAAATTGGAATAATTCTTGCAATTGAACGTGCCAGCAAATTGTTAATTGGATCTGCTGGTTTTCACGATTTTCCAAATGAAAACGGCATGATTGAAATTGGTTTTGGAATCGTGCCAGAAAAACAAAATCAAGGTTTTGGTACTGAGCTCCTACATGGCATGTGGGAAATGATTTGCAAGAGGTCGGATGTAAAAATTCTGCGTTATACAGTTTCCCCAACTAATCAAGCTTCACTGCATATAATTAAAAAATTAGGGTTTCTTCAAGTAGGTGAACAAATTGATGAGGAAGATGGCCTTGAATTAATCTTCGAATTAACTAAAGCCGATTATTTAAATCTGCGAGGTTAGTTTAAACTTCACGGCATGAAACTAACTACCTGCCTATGGTTTAACGGAAATGCTCGTGAAGCAGCCAATTTCTATAAAAGCATTTTTCCGGAAAGTGAAGTTGCTGATAATTGGATCGCCCCAACTGAAACACCTGGAAACAAACAAGGCGAAGAGGTTGTTGTTAACTTTACGATCTTTGGACAAAACTTTATTGGTTTAAATGGTGGACCGCAGTTTCCACATTCTGAAGCAATCTCATTTCAAATTCCTTGTGCTAACCAAGCTGAGATCGATAGATATTGGGATGTACTTACAAAAGATGGCGGAGAAGAAAGCCAATGTGGTTGGTTAAAAGATAAGTTTGGTGTCTCTTGGCAGGTTACCTCCCCCGAGATGATGAAGTACTTAGGTGGAAGTGATCAAGAAGGTGCTCAACGCGCTACACAAGCAATGCTTGGAATGAAGAAGATTGATTTAGCTGCGATGGCAAAGGCTTACGCTGGAAATTAATCGAAAGTATTTATGAGTACTCAAGTAAATGTTTCTCTTCTTAGCAAAGCTGAATGGGAGAGATTAAGAGATATCCGCATCAGAGCTTTGGTAGAAAATCCCGAAGCATTTGGCGCTGACTTAACTGAAGTGAAATCAAGATCCAAAGAGGGTTGGCTAAAAGATTATGAAAAGGAAGATTACTTAGTAGCTTCAATAGATGGAGCAGATGTTGGAATGCTTTATATCGAAGTATTAAATGGTGATCATGGCGCCACATGTTGGGTGGGCGGATGTTGGACCGATTCTGCTTATCGTGGCAAAGGCGTGATGCGTGCACTCTTTAATTACATTGATGAAAATGCAGTTAACAAGAATTGGACCAGACAAGGTCTTGGGGTTTGGGTGGATAACTTAACCGCCATTAAAGCTTATGAAACTTTAGGTTTCACCTTTGCTGGAGAAAAAATGCCAGGAAGTAGAGAGGGAAAGTTTTTTCAACACATGGTTAGAGATACTGCCAACTAGTTTTATTTAACTCGATTCAAGGCAAGAGCACGTTTTTCAAAAGTTTGAATGATTATTGCAATGAGTGTCACATCTACTTATGCTTTGATAATGAATAAGAAATTAATTGCCTTCTTATCGATTTTTGCTATCTTCTTACTAACTCCCACTCCAAATGCCCAAGCAGCCGCCAAAGCAGGTGCTAAATGTTCGCGTGTTGGAATAACATCTATCGTTTCTGGAAAAACTTTTACCTGTATTAAATCTGGAAAGAAGTTGGTTTGGAATAAAGGAGTAGCAATTCAAATATCCAACCCAGCTCCTATTAATTCATTTTCGGAATTACCCACCCGTTATAAAGATGTTAAATACCTATCGTG
>CAFAAW010000037.1_pt1 | contig 6907 bp, 6 predicted proteins | sample 7267701 | NCBI WGS metagenome assembly CAFAAW01 (sample SAMEA6813997, study PRJEB35770) | freshwater metagenome | biome: Freshwater; feature: Freshwater reservoir; material: water | place: Czech Republic | collected 2017-08-18 | depth 30m m | reverse complement strand
CGTTCGCAAGGGCCGCAGTTGATGTTGCCGGAACTGCGCCTGGCATATTTGCAACGCAATAATAAAGTGAATTGTGAACTGCAAATGTTGGGTCGGTATGCGTTGTCGCCTTCGATCCTTCAAAGCAGCCACCTTGATCGATCGCAACATCAACCAGAACAGAGCCTGGCTTCATCTTCTTTACCAATGCATTACTTACTAACTTAGGTGCCTTTGCACCGTGAACGAGAACTGCGCCAATTACTAAATCAGCTGCCATAACTTCGCGTTCAATCTCATAAGCAGATGAAGCAATTGTCTTTACGGTGCCAGCAAATAATTGATCGATCTCACCTAAGCGCTTTAAATCTAAATCAAAGATGGTTACATCAGCACGCATGCCATGAGCAATCGTTGCTGCAGCAACACCAACTACGCCGCCGCCAATTACTACAACCTTGCCAGGACGCACTCCGGGAACACCACCCAGTAATACACCGCGGCCGCCTTTACTGCGCTCTAGCGCAGTTGCACCTACTTGGATGGACATACGACCTGCAACCTCTGACATTGGCGCAAGAAGTGGCAGTGTGCCATTTACTTCAACTGTTTCATAAGCAAAGGCTGTGGTGCCAGATTTAATAATTGCATCAGTACATTCGCGAGATGCTGCTAGATGTAGATAGGTATAAAGAATTTGTCCCTTGCGCATCTTTGGATACTCCGCGGCAATTGGCTCTTTTACCTTTTGAATCATCTCAGCTTTTTGCCAAACCTCATCGGCGGTGGCAACTATTTGTGCACCAGCTTCGATGTAATCCTGGTCTGTAATTGCAGAACCAAGACCTGCGCCACTTTCGACTAGAACGGTGTGGCCATTTTGCACATATGCATGCACGCCAGATGGAGTAGCAGAAACTCGGAACTCATTATTTTTTATCTCTTTTGGAATACCAATGATCATGAGTTCATGCTACTCCCGATAATTCTTTATCCAAAAAGTGAGGCGCAAACCTTTGGATGTAACTCAGCCCGCATGGCAGCAAAACTTTCTGCGGGCCAGCCAGCGCAGTAAACCCGTCGCAATAACTTTGCTAATGGATATTCAATCTGATCTGCAAAGGAGCGATCTAAGGAGCTTTGTGCTAAATCTGTCTCCCCTGATTCATATGCAACTGTTGAGAAAATCGCCGCCACCGGTGCGATCAATCCCGTTGGTGCAAGTTGTAGTAGCCAATGCCAAAAATTAAATGCTAGATCTAAATTATCAGCGGTGGTTAGGCCCATTGCATAATCTCGAACCTGCAGATCAGTTAATCTTCTGAGCACAAGTGCGATTAATTGGTAGTCATCAACTGTGCCCGCCTTTGCGAACTGGGTCATTAAATCTTTAACGGCAACAGCGCCAAGGCGTTGCAATCTAAGGACTGTATCCCCATCATAATTAATCTCTGATATTTCAGATAAAGCATCTTCTATGTTTTTAAGTGATAATTGAGTTTTCATACTGCGAAGATTGCCAATCACCACTGATAATTTTTTACTCGAAATTAATTTCTGTGGATTACTTCTTTTAGCTCTTTACTTGTTGAAAAGGGTTGGCGCACTTACTACTTGTATGGTTTGCGAAATACTTTGCGTAATTAAATTTCCAACTATTGGTGCGGTAACCCCATTTACCGACCAGGTGCCTTGCCAAGTTACCTTCAACTCAACATCTTTGTACCCCTTACTGCTGTAGGCGTGCTTAACGGAAGGGTTAGGAAATGGTCCACCTTGAAGTGGGGTAAATAAAGTTTGGCCATCACCAAATGACCACGTAAAAGTTGAGTAGAGATTTACATAAACAATCACATCCAAAATTGGCACCGCTGCCTGAAAATGATGTGGTGTTTTGGTCCAAAAAAATGTTGGCACATTAACTACCGATTCAGCAGATGGTTGGAAATTAATATCACCTTCGGGCAGAAGTTTTACCAATCGATCAGATAGTGAAGCCGTAGTTGGCTTTTTCACTGCTGGTTTTTTAACCGTTGGTTTTTTAACTGTTGGTTTTTTCACTGCAGGTTTTTTTACCGTTGGTTTTGGTTTAGCCACCTTAGGCACAGGCCTCTTGGTTGCTTTACTAATTGGTTTACTAGCGGGCTTACCAGCACCTTTTTGTGCGGTAATTATTAATTGATTTTGATCGGTAAAAACATCAACACAAGTTTTATCAGTACAAGCTGCAGTTGCTGAATTTGCTCCGATAAATAAAAATGTGAGGATCAACGCGTATCGCTTAATTCCCATACCCCTCCAACTTGTTTAACAATAAATCTCGTCTTGATATCTGACTCACTCCAAATCACACTCTTGTGACTTTGTTTATCAATCTTTTCAATATCACTTCTGTGCACCAATACATCAAACTCTTTGCTGGTTGGTTCATCAATTAATAAATGGATGTACTTAATTTGATAATGCCCGCCAATTAGTGTTTGCTCTGGAAAAATCTCAGCCAATCGGTCAGCGATCTCTAAACAACCACATCCTGGTAATGCCGAATCCTTAAGTGCAAAGAGATCACCAGTTAATGCAATATTTAGTGAATCTACATAGGAAATAATTGGTTCAATTGAATCTGGATCCACATCTGCCGGAATAGTTTCAACTGGGGGCTCATCTTCTGCGCTGATATCTTCAGTGGCAGTTTGAGTATCAATTGGAGTTACTTCATTTAAGGTAGAACCTTCAGCTCTGGCGCAACCAGCAAGGGCTAGAACTGAAAGTAAAATCACCGCTCTTCTTGTAATCATCATCTGCGCAAGATATTTAAATCACCTTACTAATTGCAGGCGCTTTTAAATTACTGTGAATTGTTTAAAACTGTGCAAGGCTATCCACATGGCACACCGTGATGGCGATGGTTGGATCCAATGCCAATGTTCTTCAAAGCATTGGGGTTTATTTGGCGCCGCAGGTTTAGTTTTAATTCGCGATAAAAGTATTTTGCTGCAACATCGCGCACCCTGGGTTCACAATGGTGACACTTGGGGTATTCCAGGAGGTGCCAGAGATTCACATGAAGGCGCCCTAGAAGCGGCATTGCGCGAGGCAAATGAAGAGATTGGAATTGATATTAATCTAGTAACTCCAATTGATGAGTTTGTAGATGATCACGGCACGTGGAGTTATCACACCATCATTGCCAAAGCAGATCCAAAATTAATTGCACTTGAAATGAATGATGAATCATTAGATGTTAGTTGGATTAATATCGATGAGATTGAAAACCAAAAACTTCATCCGAGCTTTGCCAATACCTGGCCCGCATTAAAAAGTAAATTAATCTTTTAAATACTGCTCATTTAAACGTTTAAGTGCATCCTTTATAACAACCCCATCATTAGTTCGCCAAAATGGTGGCATTGAGTTAAGCAGTATTGATCCGTAGCGTTTATTTACAATTCGCGAATCCAAAATTGCAACAACACCACGATCATCAATTGATCTAATTAGGCGACCAGTTCCCTGTGCTAATAACAGTGCTGCGCGAGGCAATGAGATCTGCATAAAACCACTGCCACCTGATGCATCTGCTTCGGCTGCACGCGCTGACATAACTGGTTCATCTGGACGTGGAAATGGAATTCGATCGATGGCAACTAATGTGCAAGATGGTCCTGGCACATCAATTCCCTGCCAGAGTGAGATGGTGCCAAGCAAAATAGAGTTTGGAATTGATGCAAACTTATCTACCAATGGACCAACAGCATCACCTCGCCGCTGCGTAATTATTGGTAACTTTAAATCAGCTAATACTTTTCGCAAATGTTCATCTGCCATCTCAACTCCGCGCCAAGATGAAAACAACGCTAATGTGCGACCACCGGCTGCTTCTATTAATTCACCTAACTCTGTTAATGCCTCAATACTTGGGCCATCACGGCCTGGTTCTGGTAAATGTTTTGGTAGATAAAGCATTCCTTGATTAGCAAAATCAAATGGTGAACCGACATCTAAGATTTGCAGATTTGCTGGATCTATTAACCCCTCCGCCATCTCTTGATCCTCATCCTTTTCACCAATTACAAAACCAATATTTTTTGCAATCGCATCAAAGGATTTGCCAACTGTTAACGTGGCACTTGTTGCAATTACCGGAGTTTCAGTAAGTAAATTGCGGCGCAATACATCTGATACTGAAAGTGGTGCTAAATACAAGGTTGAATAAGTTGGTTCAAACCAAAGTACATGAGTGTGCCCAGGCTTTAATAACTTCGTAACTGTTTGGGAAATCTCATTTAGAGCCCCCTTTACCCGCGCACGCTCAGCCATTGTGTTTGGATCAATAACTTCAGCATCGGCATTTATTAATTGCAGTACTGCAGCAACTGCCTCTTTAATGGCGCGCATTGATGATTCAAGTTGCTTAGGCAGCTCATCTAATCGGCCCGACTTACTTGGATCAGTTTTAACATCCTCGCTGTAATCATCTACTGCATCTGCAAATTTATCTGCAGCTTTGGTGAAGGCCTCACTTGCTTTGCCTGGCATATGTTTGCGCGCCATTGCAGCAGCTCTGATTACTCGCGGCGCAGTTAACTCCTCTGTTACCGCCTGGGTGGTGCGATCCATAAACTCATGGGCTTCATCCAAAATAATTGCATCTCGCTCTGGCAATATCGGATGTGAATCAACTATTTCAATTGCAAGCAGCGTATGGTTTGTAACAACAACATCAGCGGTTTGCGCCTTCGCCTTTGCTAAAGCTGCAAAACATTTATGGCCATACGGACACTCATCGGCGCCCATGCACTCTCGCCCTGAAACAGAGTTGGCATACCAAACCCGGCGATCAACATCTGGTGCATCATCGCGATCACCACTTGCCTTGGGTGATTCCGCCCATGCCCGCAATCGTTTGGCATCACTCTCAAGGGATGAAACCTCAAGTACCGCTTGGTTTTCTGGATCCCCTTCTGAGTTATTCATCTTTTGCAAACAAACATAATTTCCAACACCCTTATAAATTGCAAAGGTGATATCCCGCTTTAACTCTTTATCAAGCGCCGCTTTTATCTTTGGTAAATCACGTTCTACTAATTGACGTTGCAGAGCCAGTGTTGCAGTTGCGACCAATACTTTCTTACCGCTAACTAATGCAGGAACTAAATATGCAAGTGATTTTCCAGTGCCGGTTCCTGCTTGAACAAGTAAGTGATGGCGATCAGATAATGCATTTGCAACCGCTTCAGCCATTTCAATTTGGCCACTTCGAGGCTCGCCACCAATTGCAGCGACCGCTACATCTAATGCGGATCTAACCTTTTTTGAATACTCACTCACTTACTAATCCTATCTTTTCCACAACTCTTTGCTCGGTTCATACTTGTTGATAACTCTTCTGAGTTGTCATACTAAAAATTTAAGTTTCTCTTAAAATAGTTAGGAGAACTTATTAGAAAAATTACATATATAGATGAAAGCATAGATTCGGCTATCGAATACAGGCCAAATTATGTTTTAGTCGCCAGTATTTTGAAGTTCGAGCCAGACCACGTACTTGAATCATTAACTCAGGTATTTGATCGCGATTTTCCGTTCAAGGCCGCAAAATTCAAAAGAAAGAATAGATATGGCGCATACAAGAAATTTCTAATTTGGGGAGTTTCTCAGGTTGAAATTAACCTAATAATTGCTAAAGAGATTGATAGTAAAGGTACAGAAAGCACCCGCCAGGAGTGTTTGACTGAGCTACTCATCCAACTGGATGGTTTAGAAATAAAAGAATTAATAATCGATTCAAGAAAATCTCCCCTAGATAAGTCCATTGGAAAATTAAATTCTGATGATTTACTTTCGCTTAAATTACTTTCCGGTTGTAATTTAATTTCTAGAGATATGAAAATAGTTCATCGAACCGATGATGAGGATTTCTTGATTTCAATTCCTGATTCAATAGCTTGGATTGCTAGAAAATTCTTGAAGGATGAACTATTTCCGGAATGGAAAATTTTGGAAAATAATTCAAAAATAACAATCCTCTAAAAGAGCGAGGCCGGACCTATCCGCCATCACAGCAGATCGTTCCGACCTCCAAGTAACCCGTCCGTGGAGAGGTTACTTGTTTGCTATGAGAATTATTATTTAATGCAATCATTTATGTCAATACCATTTAAATGTTTTTGTGAATAACTACTTTGCGTTATGCAAATAAAAGAGCGCCGTAACAAATAGTTACGACGCTCTTAAATTATTTATTTAGATCATGAACAACCAGATGTGTTTCCGCAACCTTCGCAGACGAAACATGATCCAGCCATTCTCATCTTTACTCCACATGTCATACATAGTGGTGCATCAGATTTTGATCCACTCATTTTTTCAAAGAGCTCCATTGAAGAACCAACTCCAGCAGAACCAACACCGGCAGCATTAGCAGCTGGTGCCTTTTCGATCTTTACCTCTTGAACCTTTTTAACTGGAGTGCTTACTGGAGCAGCAACAGCTTGTGGCTTCTGCTCTTCAGTGTATGTACCTGTTTCAAGTGCGCGAGCGCGCTCTGCTGCAGAGTAGATACCTAGTGCACTACGTGATTCAAATGGTAAGTAATCAAGTGCTAGGCGACGGAAGATGTAATCCATCATGGATTGCGCCATGCGAATATCTGCATCATCTGTCATGCCTGCTGGTTCAAAGCGTAGGTTTGAGAACTTCTCTACAAAGGTCTCTAGTGGTACGCCGTATTGCAAACCAATTGATACTGCAATTGAGAATGAATCCATTACACCGGCAAGTGTTGAACCTTGCTTGCCAAGCTTTAGGAAAACTTCAGCAAGTGCACCATCTGCATATGCACCAGTTGTCATGTAACCCTCGGCGCCACCAACTGAGAATGATGTGGTTTGTGCTGGGCGTGACTTTGGAAGGCGACGACGTGTTG
>CAFAAW010000033.1_pt1 | contig 7465 bp, 8 predicted proteins | sample 7267701 | NCBI WGS metagenome assembly CAFAAW01 (sample SAMEA6813997, study PRJEB35770) | freshwater metagenome | biome: Freshwater; feature: Freshwater reservoir; material: water | place: Czech Republic | collected 2017-08-18 | depth 30m m | reverse complement strand
TTTAAACCAGACAGTGATGATGTGCGCGACTCACCAGCACTTGATATCGCAGCACAAATTCAAGCAGCTGGTGCATTGGTGACAGTGCATGATCCAAAAGCAATCGCAAATGCACAAAAGCGTTTTCCGGCATTAAATTTTGCAGATAATGTAGAAAAAACATTGCAGGATGCTGAATTAGTTTTGCATCTAACTGAGTGGAAGATCTATCGTGAATTAGATCCCGCAAAGATGAAATCTCTGGTTAAAAATGCAATCATGATTGATGGCCGAAACGCCTTAGATCGCACTGCATGGCGTAATGCTGGTTGGAAGTTTCGCGCCCTTGGTCGCGCAGATGAGATGGCTAAGTAGTTGAGCGATCAAATAGATCAATTGTTGGCATTAAAAACTTGGGCGGTAGTTGGGTTAAGTAATAATCCAGATCGAGCCGCATTTGGTGTAGCTAAATTATTAATAGAAAAGGGACACACTGTAATTCCAGTTCATCCAAAGGCTGAAACTGTTCATGGACAAATTGGTTATGCGAAGTTAAGTGAAATTCCAGTTGCCGTAGATGTAGTTGATATCTTTGTTAACTCTGACTTAGCCGGCGCAGTTGTTAATGAAGCGATTGCAATTGGCGCCAAGGGTGTCTGGTTGCAATTAGATGTAATTGATGAAGGCGCAGTAGCTCGGGCCAAAGATGCTGGTTTGTTGGCGGTTATGAATCATTGTCCGGCCATCGAATATCGAAAGCGCGGCTAGGAATCTATTTCTCCGCTGTAGTACTGCTGGGCATGAATTACCTCTGTTAACAACGATTCTAAATTCTCGCCAGATAAACCAACTATCTTTAATCTCTGATCAAACTTTAAATTTGGATTTCGCGCCATTAAATGTAGATAAGGCCGGTAATCATCACTTTGTGGATCTGTCTTTAAAAATCCGGTAACTGTGTAGCTCTTACTTGATCCGCTATCACCCAGCGGTAAATCCAATACTGCACGTAGATACTGCTCATAATAATCAGTGACTGAGTTTATTTGTGTAGCAAAGGCTGAAATAGGTTGAAGCCAATTAATCTTTAATAGTTTTTGATAATCATTAGCATCAACAAGTAATTCCACAGCACCTGTTAACGCCAACTCTGCTAATAGATTTAAATTAGAAACTGCAATTGTAATTGCCTGCTCTTCACTAACACCAGGAGCTGGAGTAATCACCAAATCATTATTGATTAATGAGATTGGCCAAATAACCGATTGCGCATGAGCGGAGCGAGCGGACAGGATTGCTAGTTGTTCCCCACTTGTAGTTGATAATTCAATTGTTGCTACGGCATCAAGTAATTTGCTGGATGGATAAATAACTACACCAGCAGATTCTGCGCTGCGAATTGCAGCTGTTGAAATTAGATCTGGTTCAATGCAAAGTAATTTACAATCTGCGCCAAAATTGCTTAATTCCTCAGCTGACATGGTTTCAGTACTGCTTTTGATTTGAACACCTAATCGCGCTGCGGCTTGCGATATTTGCGAAATCACATGTGCTGGTGCGATAACGCCAACAAGTGGGAATGCCATGTAATAAGGTTACCCGCATAATGGTTAACTTAATTCTTGCCTCATCTTCACCTTCTCGTCTTCGCTTACTTAAAAGTGTTGGCATCAACCCACAAGTTCTAGTAAGTGGTGTAGATGAAGAGTCACCGGAGATAACCGCACTGGCACCAAGTGAAATGGTTTTAGCTTTAGCAATTATGAAAGCACACACTGTAAAAGAGGGTGCACAAGCTGACTCCTTAATTTTGGGCTGCGATTCCACCTTTGAATTTAATGGCCAATCAATTGGTAAGCCAGGCAGTAAAGAGAATGCAATTGCCAACTCCAAAATGTTAAGTGGCAAGTATGGATACTTACATACTGGACATTGTTTAATTGATTTGAAAAAAGGTATCGAACTTACAGAGCGATCAACTGCCAAAGTCAGCTTTGCTGAAATGACAGATGTTGAAATTACTGACTATGTAGATTCAGGTGAACCAATTAATTTAGCTGGCGGATTTTCACTAGATGGCTTAAGTGCGCCATTTATTACAAAGATTGAAGGAGATCCAAGTGGCATCATTGGGTTATCACTTCCCTTGCTTAGAAAAATGGTTATCTCACTTGGTTACAACTGGCCAGATTTAAAAAATTCTTAATTTATTAGGATAAGTTAGGCCAATGAGCGATCTATATAAAGACCCAATTGGAACTGCTGAAAAAGCTGCAAAGGCGATCGCCGAAAAAACAGGTAAAGCAAAACATGATGTTGCACTTGTCATGGGCTCTGGTTGGATCTCAGCCGCAGATGCACTTGGCACACCAACACATGAGTTTTCCGTAACTGATATTCCAGGTTTTCCGGCACCAACAGTTGTTGGTCATGGTGGAAAGGTTAGATCTTACGAATTAGCTGGCGGTATAAATGCTTTGGTTTTCTTAGGCCGAACACATTTCTACGAAGGTTTAGGAATGGAACCGGTTGCACACGCTGCTCGCACCGCGGTTAAGGCTGGATGTAAAGCGGTTGTATTAACCAATGCTTGTGGTGGTATTAATACTGAATACAAAGTTGGTCAACCAGTTTTGATTAAAGATCACATCTCATTAACTGCTGCCTCCCCATTAATTGGTGCAGATTTTGTTGATTTAACAGATCTGTACAGCAAGCGCTTACGGGCTCTTGTAAAGGCAGAGGATTCAACTCTGGCAGAAGGTGTTTATGTGCATTGGCGTGGACCTTCTTATGAAACTCCTGCTGAAATTCGCATGATGCGCACATTAGGTGCAGATCTAGTTGGTATGTCCACCGTTCCAGAAGCGATTGCCGCACATGCACTTGGCGCTGAAGTATTAGGAATCTCGCTAGTAACAAATGCAGCTGCAGGTGTTACAGGTGAAAAACTAAATCATGAAGAGGTTATTGCCGCTGGCAAAGCAGCAGCAGATCGCATGGGTAAATTGCTCGCCGCGGTATTACCAAAGTTGTGATTTCTCAAGATTTAACGCAAGAGGTAATGCAATGGATCAAGCATGATCCAGATCCAAAAACAGCAGCACAATTACAACAATGGCTAAATGAAAATAATCAATCAGAGTTAAAGCGGTCTTTTAATGGCTTCTTACAATTTGGTACCGCCGGCCTTCGTGGCCCAATGGGTCCTGGTCCATCATGTATGAATCGCGCCGTTGTCAGCAGAGCAGCTGCAGGTATTGCCGCCTTTATGAAAGCACATGGCTTGAAATCAGTTGTTATTGGCAGAGATGCCAGACATGGCTCTAAAGATTTTGCTAAAGACTCTGCTGAGATATTAGCTGGCGCAGGATTTAAAACCTTTGTATTACCTCGTGAATTACCAACTCCAGTACTGGCCTATGCAGTAAATAAATTAAAGGCAGATGTTGGAATTATGGTGACGGCAAGTCACAACCCCGCGATCGATAACGGTTACAAGGTTTACTTAGGTGGTGTGATTAATGGTGTTAATTACCATGGATCACAAATTATTGGACCAATTGATAGTGAGATATCTGATTTCATTAGCAAGGCAGAGTTAAAACCTAATCGTCTAACTTCATATGAGACGGTTCCAGAGACGGTAATTACTGATTACATAAAATCAGTTTCAGCTCTGGTTAAAACCCCAAATCAACTTAAGATCGTATATACGGCATTACATGGAGTTGGTTCCGAAACCTTTCTACAAGTATTTAAAGAGGCAGGTTTTGCAAAACCAATAATGGTCACTGAACAGGAAAAAGCTGATCCGGATTTTCCAACCACTGCCTTTCCTAACCCAGAAGAGGCAGGTGCTATTGATTTAGCACTTGATTATGCCAAGCAACACAATGCTGATTTAGTAATTGCCAATGATCCAGATGCTGATCGATGTGCGATCGCCATTAATGATCCAGAGCATGGTTGGCGCATGTTACGTGGTGATGAAGTTGGTGCAATTTTAGGAAAGTACTTCTTAGCTAAAGACCGAATCAATAATGGAGCATTTGCTAACTCATTAGTTTCATCTTCGTTACTAAGTAAAATGGCAAAGAAATCTGGCATCGAATTTCATGAGACTTTAACTGGCTTTAAGTGGATCTCAAAAATTTCAAACTTGGCATTTGGTTATGAAGAGGCACTTGGATATTGCGTTGATGCTAAAAATGTTAATGATAAGGATGGAATTAGCGTGGCAGTTATGCTGGCGCAAATCGTCGGTGAGTTAAAAAGTGCCGGAATCTCGATTCCAGATTATTTAAATGAAATTGGTCATGAGTTTGGATTCCACAAGACAGATCAGATTTCGGTCAGAGTAAGTGATCTTTCAATAATTGATAAGTTGTTATCTAATGTAACAAGTAATCCACCAAAAACTTTAGCCGGATCTGAGTTGATTTCAGTTGAGGATTTAGCTAAATCACCGAGCATGCCAACACCTGGCATACGTTGTTTTTACAACAATGGAATTCGCATCATTGTTAGACCAAGTGGAACTGAGCCAAAGTTAAAGTGTTATATCGAGGTTGTTTCAGCAAGCAAAGCAGATGCGCAATTACGTTGTGATCAAATTAAGAATGAGTTAGCAACTACTCTGCAGCAATAGCTAGGTAAGCTGGTTTTACAACCTTTTCAATAATTTCAAGTCGCTCTTCAAATGGAATAAATGAGCTCTTCAATGCATTTACCGTTACGCGTTGTAAATCTACAAACTTCCAATCAAATGCCTCCACACATTGATTCATTTCATGTGTCATAGAAGTGTTGCTCATTAATCGGTTATCGGTATTTAAAGTGATTCTAAAACGTAACTTTGCCAGCACACCAATTGGATGTTCTTTGTAAGTTTTAGCTGCGCCAGTTTGTAGATTTGAAGTTGGGCAAAGTTCAAGTGGGATACGGCGATCTCGCACATATGATGCCAATCTTCCCAGCTTTGGAGTTGGCCCACTGAAATCAATATCATCAATGATTCGAACGCCATGACCTAAGCGCTCAGCACCACAAATTTGAATTGCTTCCCAAATTGATGGCAATCCATAAGCCTCACCAGCATGAATAGTGAAGTGTGCATTTTCGCGTCTTAAGTACTCAAAAGTTTCTAATTGTTTTGTTGGTGGGAAACCATCTTCAGGTCCGGCAATATCAAAACCAACAACACCTTTGTCGCGATACTTAACAACCGCCTCTGCTGCCTCTTGAGATCTGCCAGCTTGGCGCATTCCGCAAAGCAATGATTCAACGCGAATTTGTTTGCCCTCTTTAGCCGCTTCTGCCATTCCTTGTTTGTAACCTTCAGTTGTTGCTTCAACAACTTGGTCAATACTTAAACCTTGTTCGGTAAATAACTCTGGTGCACCACGAACTTCGGCATAGACAACTCCATCACGAGCTAAATCAATTGCGCACTCACGAGCAACTTGAATTATGGCTTCTTGGGTTTGCATCACTGCAATTGTGTGGGAAAAAGTTTCCAAGTAACGAACCAATGAGTGTGAATTACATGATTCCTCAAACCAATTTCCTAATGCAATGGGATCATTAGTTGGAAGTTTTTTGTAACCAATTTTTTCGGCAATCTCAATTATTGTTTGTGGGCGCAGACCACCATCTAAGTGATCATGCAAAACCGCTTTGGGCAGACGTTTAACCTGATCCTTACTTGGTTTATTGCTTAGTGACACTTACCCCTCAATTCGTTCTATAACTAATGGTAGGCGATTAATTTTTTCATCGACACCACCAATTGAAAACGCATCAACTAACGCATCTTTGGCACGTTCAAATCGGGCGCTCTCATCGGTATGTAAAGTTAAAATCGTTTGACCATTTTTAACCATCTCACCTGGTTTAGCGTGAATTTCAATTCCAGCCCCTGCTTGCACAACCTCACCTTGTTTAGATCTACCAGCACCTAAGCGCCATGCTGCAACGCCAACCTTCATGGCATCTAGTGTTATTAATTTGCCATCACTTTGCGCCTTAATTTCAATCTTCTCTTTTGCAACTGGAAGTGGTGCATCATTATCGCCACCTTGTGCTGCCACCATTTTGCGCCAAGCATCCATTGCTAATCCATTTTTTAATGCAGTAGCGGGATCAACTTTAGGTTTAATTCCAACTGCATCTAACATCTCATTTGCCAGCAAAACAGTTAACTCAACAACATCTGCTGGTCCACCGCCTGATAAAACTTCTAAAGTTTCACGCACTTCAAGAGCATTTCCAGCAGTTAAACCAAGTGGAACATCCATTGCGGTAACCAATGCTCTAGTTTTAACGCCAGCTCTTTTACCTAGTTCAACCATAGTGCGCGCAAGTAGCCCAGCATCCTTTGGATCACTCATAAATGCACCAGAACCAGTTTTAACATCAAGGATTAATGCACTTGTTCCTTCGGCAATTTTCTTACTCATAATTGAAGATGCAATTAATGGAATTGCTTGCACAGTTGCTGTTACATCACGAAGTGCATATAACTTCTTGTCTGCTGGCGCCAACCCCGCTCCAGCTGCGCAAATTACTGCGCCACAATCTTGTAATACCTTTAACATCTCTGCATTACTTAATGATGCTTTCCAACCCTTAATCGATTCCATCTTGTCTAAGGTTCCACCGGTATGACCAAGTCCGCGACCTGATAATTGTGGAACTGCTGCGCCACATGCTGCAACCAACGGCGCAAGTGGCAAAGTAATTTTGTCGCCAACTCCACCTGTTGAATGTTTATCCACTGTTGGGCGATCTAACATCGACCAATTCATTCGCTCACCACTTGCAATCATCGCGTCTGTCCAGCGAGAGATTTCGCGATTGTTCATGCCATTTAACAAAATTGCCATTAACAACGCTGACATTTGTTCATCAGCGATAACACCACGAGTGTAGGCGTCTATCGTCCAATCAATTTGATCATCATTTAATTCAAATTTATCTCGCTTAGCCGAAATTATTTCAACAGCTGCGTAACGCTCACTCACTTATTTAAATCCTCTGGTCCAAATGCCCAAGGCAACATATGAGACATTGGCTTTGGTCCATCTGGAGTCATAAATAACATTTCATTTCCGCCATGTTCAAATAACAATTGGCGACAACGACCACATGGTGATAAATAATTTCCATCGCCATCAACACAAACCGCAGCTATTAATCGGCCACCACCAGTTGCTGTTAAAGATGAAATTAATCCGCACTCAGCACACAAGCCAACACCGTAACTGGCGTTCTCACTATTACAACCAACGACTACTCGCCCATCATCTACTAATGCAGCAACGCCAACTTTAAAGTTTGAGTAAGGCGCATACGCCTTTTTCATAATCTCTTTAGCTGATTGGTGCAGAGATTCCCAATTGATTTCCATGGGGTAATTCTCCTACGAAATTAAATTACTTATTACCGCGAGAGTATGGAATTCCATCTGCCGCAGGAGCACGTA
>CAFAAW010000015.1_pt1 | contig 12394 bp, 13 predicted proteins | sample 7267701 | NCBI WGS metagenome assembly CAFAAW01 (sample SAMEA6813997, study PRJEB35770) | freshwater metagenome | biome: Freshwater; feature: Freshwater reservoir; material: water | place: Czech Republic | collected 2017-08-18 | depth 30m m | reverse complement strand
GTCACATTTGGCGGTGGCATAACGATAGTAAATGGAGGTTTTTTGGAATTCTCATCTGCTTTGAAATAACCAGCAGCTAACCATTTTTTATAAAGCGGTGCTTCAATTTCAGCAGGCACAAAAGCTGCTGCTAACTCTTTCTTATTTTCACCGCTCATCAGAGTGCAAGTCTAGAGGATGCGATTATGCGCTTTTTTCCTCGGAACTTTTATCGCTCTTCTCGCCCTTGGTGCGCTTTGCAGATCCAATTGAACGAGGAACATATGTTGGCTCCTCCTCTTTGCGAACTACAGCAGGTGTAATAACAACTTTTTCTACATCTTTACGGCTTGGAACTTCGTACATAACTGCAAGCAAAGTCTCTTCCATAATCGCGCGAAGTCCACGTGCACCTGTTCCGCGCTTGATTGCAAGATCTGCAACTACTTCAAGTGCTTCATTTGAGAAATCAAGATCAACATCATCTAATTCAAATAGCTTTTGGTACTGCTTAACTAATGCATTTTTTGGCTCAGTTAAAATCTGCATTAACGCTTTTTGATCTAGATTTTCTACAGAGGTAATAATTGGTAGACGCCCAATGAATTCTGGGATCATGCCAAACTTAAGTAAATCCTCTGGCATTACATCACCAAAGATATCGGTAACTACTGCATCATCAATTGTTTGTAATTTTGCATTAAAGCCAACGCCTGCTTTTCCTTTGCGACCTTCAATGATTTTTTCCAGACCAGCAAATGCGCCACCAACAATGAATAAAACATTGGTGGTATCAATTTGCAGGAACTCTTGATGTGGGTGCTTACGTCCACCTTGTGGTGGAACAGATGCGGTTGTTCCTTCAAGAATTTTAAGTAATGCTTGTTGCACACCTTCACCAGATACATCTCGAGTAATTGATGGATTTTCCGCTTTGCGAGCTACCTTATCGATCTCGTCTATATAGATAATTCCAGTCTCTGCTTTTTTCACATCAAAATCTGCTGCTTGAATAAGCTTAAGCAAAATGTTTTCCACATCTTCGCCAACATATCCAGCCTCGGTTAACGCAGTTGCATCTGCAATCGCAAATGGCACATTAAGCATTCTGGCTAAAGTTTGTGCAAGCAAAGTCTTACCGCAACCGGTTGGTCCTAAAATTAAAATATTGGATTTAGAAAGCTCTACCTGATCTTCGCGCTTACTTCCAGATTGCACGCGCTTGTAGTGGTTATAAACTGCAACCGATAAAGATTTCTTGGCACGATCTTGACCAATTACATACTGATCTAGGAACTCATAAATTTCTTGTGGCTTTGGTAGCTCTTGTAGGCCAAGTGTGCTGGTTTCATTTAACTCATCAATAATAATTTCATTACAAAGATCAATACATTCATCACAAATATAAACACCAGGACCGGCAATTAACTTCTTTACTTGCTTTTGAGTTTTGCCGCAGAAGGAACACTTAAGCAGATCACTGCCTTCGCCAATCTTTGCTGTCACTTCGTTGATCTCCTGGTCTGTTAAGGGAAGGAGATAAGAGTAGATCGGGCGGGATTACAGAAGAGGTGAAAGTGTGGGTAAATCTGTTCGCTTATAGACGAATTGATTACTTGTGAGTGCCTTCGAACTCGCGCTTATCAGCGATCCAATCCATTAGCGCAAATAGAACTCCAGAAACAACGAAGGTTATGTGAATGATTACTCGCCAAACAGTACCTTCCGTAACTTCAGCTTTGCCGCTTAATTCGATGAAATCTTTTAACAATTCGATAACTGAAATCGCAACAAGTGAACCAATTAACTTGATCTTTAGGCCAGAGAAATCGATGGTGCCCATCCAGTGCGGGCGATCCTTTGAATCATGTGCAATATCAATGCGAGATACAAAGTTTTCATATCCAGCAAAGATTACGATCAAAATTAAGTTAGCTAGCAGTGTTAAATCAAGTAGTGCTAATAAATCTAGGGTGAATTTATGTGCATCAGAATCGGCAACATGTTCAACCATGTGACCGAATTCAAGAATAAAGCGAAAGATCAGAAGTATTAGCGCAGCAACTAAACCAACATAAAGTGGAACAAGTAACCAACGGGCGCGAAATAAAATACTTTCAATGCCGTGTGCTAATTTGCTCATAATTTACGCCTTTGCTTTTGCCTTACGAGATGCAAGTACTTGATCAATCAAACCGTATTCAACAGCTTCAGCTGATGTCAAGATCTTGTCGCGCTCGATATCTTTTGCAATATCTTCCTTTGATTTCTTAGAGTGCTTTGCCAGCATCTCTTCAAGTAATTCGCGCATACGTAAGATTTCTTTTGCTTGAATTTCAATATCAGAACCTTGTCCGCCACCTTCTGAATATGGTTGGTGAATCAAGATGCGTGCATGTTCTAGTGCGTAACGCTTTCCGGCTGCGCCACCTGCAAGCAAGATTGCAGCAGCAGATGCAGCTTGTCCTAAACAAATTGTCATTACATCAGGACGGACGAATTGCATGGTGTCATAAATTGCAGTTAGCGCAGTAAATGATCCACCTGGTGAGTTGATGTACATCATGATGTCGCGATCTGGATCCATAGATTCCAGCGTTAACAACTGAGCCATAACATCATTTGCAACTGTGTCATCAATTGCTTGACCTAAGAAAATAATGCGCTCTTCAAATAACTTTGTGTATGGATCAAGGCGCTTGTAGCCGTAGCTGGTGCGCTCTTCAATTGTTGGCAGGATATAACGTGAAGTTATTTCATTTAACTTGTTCATGCTCATATTTTGATTCATCGTGATGTGCCGCCACTTCCTGAAACTTGTCCAGCAGATTTAACAACATGATCTACGAAGCCATACTTCTTTGCATCCTCTGCGGTAAACCAACGATCGCGATCTGAATCCTCTTCAATGGTTTCAGCTTTTTGACCTGTGTGGAATGCGATTAATTCAGCCATCTTCTTTTTAGTAAATGACATTTGTTCTGCTTGAATTTTAATATCTGATGCTGTTCCACCAATTCCACCAGATGGTTGGTGCATCATGATGCGAGCATGTGGAAGTGCATAACGCTTTCCATCAGCTCCTGCACACAATAAGAATTGACCCATTGATGCAGCAAGACCCATTGCAACTGTTGCAACATCATTTTTGATGTATTGCATCGTGTCATAAATTGCCATACCAGCAGAGATCGATCCGCCTGGTGAGTTAATGTAAAGGTAAATATCTTTTTCTGGATCTTCCGCAGCAAGCAACAACATCTGTGCACAAATTGCATTTGCCATTGAATCTTCTACAACAGAACCTAAGAAGATAATGCGCTCTTTTAGTAAGCGTTGGTAAACCTGGTCATCTAAGCCACCCATGCCTGATGCAGCATTGCGTGGTGCTGTAGTTAAATCCATTGTGCTCCTTTAAATATATGTATTGACCTTAACAATCTTTTACGCAAAATGCTTCCGCAATTGAGCCTGTGACCTGTTCGCCGTAAGCGATTATTTAGCGTCAGTCTCGGTGGTCTCGGCTTCTTTTGGACGAAGTGCTTCCAAATCCACCTTCTTGCCAGATTGATCAACAACTTTAACTCGACCCAATACTCCAGCCAATGCTTTTGCACGAGCAACCTCTGCGACCATGGTTGTTACCTGGCCAGCTTCAGATACCTCTTTAATAAATTGATCAGGTGTCATGCCATAACGTTGTGAAGCACGAACTAAGTACTCAGTTAACTCTGATTCATTTACGGAAACTGATTCTGCTTTAACAATTGAATCAAGAAGGAATTCGCGTTGAATAGTTTGGCTAACCTCTTCATTTACTTCAGCACGGTGCTTGTCATCTTCCAAGCGACCCTCTTTTTCTAGGTGCTCATTAACCTCAGCATCAATAATTTCCTTAGGAAGTGGAATCTCGATCATCTCTATTAATTTTGCAACTAATAGATCGCGGGCTTGTGCGCCTTGTTCCATTTCTTTCAAACGAGTCAAACGTGTTTTTAAATCCTCTTTTAACTCTGCAATTGTTTCAAACTCTGATGCCATCTTGGCAAATGCATCATCAACCGGAGGCAGATCGCGATGTTTAACCGCTTTCACAGTTACCTTTACATTTCCTTTTTCGCCATCAGCCATTCCAACTAATTGTGTTGAAAACTCTTTAGATTCATTTGCGCTAAGTCCAACTAATGCTTCATCCAAACCATCGATCATGCGAGCTGAACCAACTTCATATGAAATGTCGTTTGCAGTTCCACCTTCTAGCTCTTTGCCATCTGCGGTTGCAACTAAATCAAGAGTTACGAAATCGCCACTTTCTACCTTCTTCTCAACTGTGCTTAATGTGCCAAAGCGAGCGCGAAGTGCATCGATCTGCTCTTCTAGATCTTTATCAGAAACGGCAACATCATCTACTTTAATTTCTAGTTGAGAGAAGTTAGGCAGCTTCAAATCTGGGCGCACATCTACCTCTACGGTAAATGAAAGGCTTTCATTATCTTTAAGCTCTTTTATATCAACAGTCGGACGGCCAATTACTAATACATCATTTTCTTTTGCAGCCTCTGAGTAAAAGGTTGGAAGTGCGGCATTAATTGCCTCATCTAAAACAGCTCCACGGCCAACGCGTTGATCAATCATTGCGGTTGGAACTTTGCCTTTACGAAAACCTGGAATGTTTATGCGCTGGCTTAATGTTTGATAAGCAGTTGCAATATGTGGCTTTAATTCATCAAAGGTTACATCGATTGAAAGCTTTACACGTGTTGGTGATAATTGTTCAACAGCGCTCTTCAATTGATTCTCCCTGTAATTGTTCTAGTAATTGATTTTAAATATTTTGGTCGGGGCGGAGGGATTCGAACCCACGATCTCCTGCTCCCAAAGCAGGCGCGCTAGCCACTACGCTACGCCCCGTCGGCGTAAGGCGGACAGTCTAAAGGGTAATTTTCCCTTCTACTAACCGAAGTAATAAGGTATGACCTTGCTACCGCTTAACAAGTAAACTTGTGGATGCAGTAGCAAATCACGCAACAAATTTGCGGGTGTAGCTCAATGGTAGAGTTCTAGCCTTCCAAGCTAGCTGTGCCGGTTCAATCCCGGTCACCCGCTCCATTTCTTTTAATTTATTGCTCCCACAAGTAACGCTACGAATTCACCTGTAAAAGTTAAATTAGTAGCAGGGTTAGAAGTTCTCACACCGCAAGTAATTGTTGCAACTAATCCGAAATTAGATCCAGCAGAAGTTCCATCAACAATCACTTTACCAATTAGTGAATGTTCAGCCGTATCTACATTTGAACGATATGAGTGTCCCTCAAGACTTACGTAGCTAGTTGTTATTGATGCAGATCCTGTTGATGCTGCAACGCTTAGTGATAGTGGAAATACTTGTGTATCTGCACTTGAGCCTCGAATGTAAACATCTACGACATATTGTTTTCCATTTTCAAAAGAGCCAAAAGTTACAGAGTTTTTACTAGCACCTATATCTCCAGCTAAAACTCCGCTGAATGAAATCGCACCCGTATATAAATTAGAAGGCCCAACTGCACCAGCAGTTCCAGTTTCGCCTTTTGGTCCCGCAGGCCCAGCTCCTCCACCACCACTACCTGCTGGTCCTTGTGGACCAGTTGCACCTTGTGCACCTGTTGCACCCGTTGCACCTTGCGGACCAGCTGGCCCAGTAGCACCAGCCGGACCTGGCGCACCAATACTTGCTGAAGATGAACCTGCTGTTCCATTTTTTCCATCAACACCTGATGGACCAATTGGTCCTGCTGGACCTTTTAATGAAACAGGAATTGGCCACTTACTATTTATTTTTGGCCCGTAGAAATTAAGAGATTTTGTATCAATATAAAAGTCACCATCTATTCCAACCTTTGTAGATGGCACACCACTTCCACTTAAAACTGTATTTGCAATAGAGCCATTAGTTCTGCCGGCTGCATATGTGTTTGTTGAATTAATTGATGTAATTAATAATGCAATTACTATTGATTTAATTACTTTGGCTTTTGTTTGGGCCATGATCGATTTTCCATCTCCTCAAATGTGAGGATTCTTGACCTGGCCAGATTGGTCAGGTGCAATTTATGGTGCGCCTGATTACTCTGCGTGATCAAGAGAGTTCACACCCTTTTCTAAGCAAAAAGCCTCTCTCTGCGTGGGCTAGCACTCCTAGAATTTAGCCAGAGCAAAAAACTTTAACCTGCCACTCAGGTGTAATGGATTGTCGGCTCAGCAAGAGCCTGTTATCTACTCACATCAAGTGCGAAGGCACATGAGAGACAAATAAAGAGATGTAAGAAACGGGGACAGAATGAGAAAGAAAGTTATCGCAGGTGTTGCAGCAGCAGCTATTGCACTTTCAGTTGGTGCAGCTTCAGTTGCATCAGCGCATGGTGGAATGGGCGGAAAAGGTGGCGCAGGTTTGTCATCACTTCTATCTGATCTTGTAACAAAGGGAACAATCACTCAATCTCAAGCAGATGCGATTGTTAAAGCTCAAACTGATGCAAAAGCATTAGCCGAAGCAAACCGTCCAACTGAAGCAGAGATGCAAGCACATCGCACAGCTGAAATTGCAGTTGTTACTTCAACACTTGGAATTACTGAAGCAACACTAAAAAGCCGTGTGCAAGCTGGCGAATCTCTAGCAACTATTGCTGGATCAAAGAAAGATGCATTGATCACCGCACTTGTTGCATTTGAAACTAAGGAAATTGATGCTCGTGTAACTGCAGGAAAGTTAACTGCTGCACAAGCAAGCGCTGCTAAAGCAAACTTAACTGCGATGGTTACTGACAAGGTAAACAGCGTTAAGGGCTTTGGCAAAAAAGGTCACGGTAAAGGCCCTAAAGGTGAAGCTGGAATGGGTGGTGGATTAGTAGTTCCTGGGACAGGTACAACTAACACTGCAAAGTATTCCGGTGGCCTAACAATTAAGGCATAAAAACTTCATAAGTACCTTTCCAACCTAGACACTTTCGGCCTTGCTCATGAAAATGAGCGGGCCGTTTGTGTTTTCTGCCAAACTACAAACATGAAAATTCATATTGGTAGCGATCATGCAGGACTTGAATTTAAAGCAAAGATTATTGAGCATCTAAAAAAAGCTGGCCATGATGTTACTGATCACGGACCACACCAATATGACGCACTAGATGATTACCCGGTTTTTTGTATTCCTGCTGCCGAGGCAACTGCAAAAGATCCTTCATCATTTGGAATTGTTTTAGGTGGCTCTGGCAACGGTGAACAGATGGCAGCAAATAAAGTTAAAGGTGTCCGTGCTGCTTTAGTTTGGTCGGTTGAAACTGCAAAGCTGGCCCGTGAGCACAACAATGCAAATGTAATTTCAATTGGCGGTCGGATGCATGATGAAGCATTTTGCCTGCAATTAGTAGATACCTTTTTAGCAACACCATTTACTAATGATGAACGCCATGTGCGCAGGATTGGTCAGATTAGTAAGTATGAAACAAACGGAACTATTTAATCTTTTTATACTTTAAATCAGTTACCGCATGACCTTTCTTTAAGCCTTGTCCCTCAAACTTTGAAATTGGACGCCAATCCGGGCGGGCTATTACTCCCCCATTAAATCTTTTGTTGTCATCAAATCTAACTTTGATCCAATCGGCATACGGCTGCCAATCAGTAGCAATATGAATATAGCCATCTGGTTTTAATTTGCTCGCGATTAACTCTACAAACTCTGGTTGCACAATTCTTCTTTTGTGTTGACGATTTTTTGGCCAAGGATCTGGAAAGTAAAGGTGCACCGCATCTAGTGAATCATCTGGAATAAAGTTATTTAGTAGGTGGGTGGCATCTTCGCGAATTAATTTAATATTTTTTAGCTTCTTCTCAATAATTAAAAGTAGTAATGCACCCAAACCTGGGTTATGCATTTCAACTGCAACAAAGCCAGTATCTGGAAAATGTTCGGCAATTCCAGCAGTTGCCTCTCCCATGCCAGAACCAATTTCTAGAATTACCTGCTTCTTATCTGGAAATAAATCATTAATTCTTAATTCACTTTCCACCTGCAAACTGAAGTTGCCCCATTGAGTTTGCATCGCCAATGCCTGCGCTCTAGTTAAGCGATTGCCTCTTAGGGCGTAACTACGATTGGATGGCCGTTCCATCTTGGCTTAACCTGCAATCTCTGATTGGATACCCGCTTACGCGTATTTAAGTTGCTTAATAATAAGGAGTAAATGTGCCAGGTTTAAATTCCACACGTGCTGAAGCCCGCGAGCGTTCTGCTCATATCCAAATGCATGGATATGACGTAACACTTGATGTCACAACTGGCGAAGAGAGCTTCTTATCTAAAACAGTTGCTAACTTCTCCTGTAACAAGCCTGGTTATGACACCTTCATTGATGCTGTTGGCAAGCGCGTTATCTCTGCAACATTAAATGGCCAACCAGTAGATACCGCTAATTACGATGGCGAAACAATTTACTTAAAGGGCTTAGCCGCTGAAAATGAATTAATAATTGAGGTTGAAGCACTTTACTCAAAGACTGGTGAAGGGCTACAGCGCTCTGTCGATCCAGTTGATAACGAGGTTTACCTTTACTCACAAGGTGAGACTGCTTTTATTCGCAAGATGTATCCATGCTTTGATCAACCAGATTTAAAGGCCACCTTTACATTAACTGCAATTGTTCCTTCTCATTGGGAGGTTGTTGCAAATAATCCTCTGAAGGAGAAGAAGGATTTAGGAAATAACAGAACACAATGGTCATTTACACCAACTCCAAGAATTTCAACATACATCACAGCTTTAATTGCTGGTCCTTACTACTCTGTTAAAGATACCTATGTTGGTAAGAAGACTGTGCCACTTGGAATTTACTGTCGTAAATCATTGGCTGAGCACTTAGATCCAGAGGATATTTTCTTAATTACAAAACAAGGCTTTGCCTACTTTGAAAAAGTATTTGGTTTGGAATACCCATTTGAAAAGTATGACCAAATCGCAGTTGTTGATTTCAACTGGGGTGCGATGGAAAATGCTGGCGCTGTTACATTCCTAGAGCGCTTACTTGTATTTCGTTCTAAAGTTACAGAGCGCATGTATAACGCACGTGCTAACACAATCCTGCACGAGATGGCCCACATGTGGTTTGGCAATATGGTCACTATGAAGTGGTGGGATGATCTTTGGCTTAATGAATCATTTGCAGAATGGTCCTCTTATTTAGCAATGGTTGAGGGAACTAGATTTAAAAACTCTTGGACTGGCTTTAACCAAGAACGTAAGAACTGGGCATACCGCCAAGATCAACTCTCATCTACTCACCCAATTGTTTCTGATATGAAAGATATCGACACTGTTGCTGGAAACTTTGATGGTATTTCCTATGCAAAAGGTGCATCTGTTCTTCAACAATTAGTTGCACACGTTGGAAGAGATAACTTTATTTCTGGCTTGCAGAAGTACTTTGCTAAGCACGCCTTTAAAAACACAACACTAGATGATCTATTAAATGAGTTAACTGCAACAAGTGGCCGCGATCTAAAGCCTTGGGTTTCAACCTGGCTACAAACAGCTGGTGTAAATACCTTGCGCCCAATACTAGAAATTGATGGGGATACTTATAAATCTGTTGCAGTTTCGCAAGAGGCACCAACCATGCCGGCAAACTCTGCAGAGCTTCGTCCGCACCGGATGGCAGTTGGTCTTTATGATCTAGTTGGAAACAAGATCGCACTTCGCAAATCAGTTGAATTAGATGTAGCAGGAGCTAAAACTGTTGTATCTGAACTTGCTGGCGAAAAGGTTGCAGATCTATTAGTAATTAATGATCGCGATCTTTCATATGCAAAGGTGCGCTTTGATGATCGCTCTATTGCAACTTTAAAAGCTCATTTAGGAAAGATTGATGACTCCTTAACCCGCGCACTTTGCTGGTCTGCCGCCTGGGATATGTTGCGAGATGCTGAAATTAGCGCCGCAGACTTTATTGATATCGCACTTGCTGGCTTGCCAGGTGAAGATGACATTGCAACTGTCACCATCATTGCTAACCAATTAGTAACTGCAGTTGAAATTTACTCACATCCAACGAAGCGCGACTCTGCTCGCCTTAAAGTTGGCAATGCATATGAGGCAATGGTGCGCAGTGCAAAAGCCGGAAGTGATCACCAACTTCAATTTGCCCGCAACTTCACATCATTTGCATCTAGTGCTGAACACAATGATTTAATCCGTGAATTACTAGATGGCAAATTAGCTGGTCTAAAAGTAGATGCTGATCTGCGTTGGACATTTGTTACCGCACTTGCCGAACGCGGCTTAATGGATAAGGCCGCACTTTCTGCTGAGTTATTAAAGGACAACACATTAACTGGCCAACTTGCCCACGCAACTTGTCTTGCTGCACTTCCAAATGCAGAAGCAAAGGCAGAAACTTGGAAATCTTTAACTACAGCTGAAATCTCAACCTCACTTCGTGAAGCACAGATTGCCGGATTCCAACGCGCACTTCATCGTCCATTACTTGCCGCATATGTTGATCCTTACTTTGATCTTCTTATGGATACTTGGGGCAAGAAGTCATATGAAGTTGCAAGTAAGTTTGCAACTGCGCTTTATCCAACCTTTATTACAACTCAAGAAACACTTGATAAAACAATTAAGTGGCTTGATACAACTGGTAAAGATGGCCAAGCAGGACTTCGCCGGTTAGTTTCAGAAGGTCGCGATGCACTAGATCGTGCACTTAAGGCACAAGCACGCGATAAGTAATTACTCAATATGAGTAAGGCTTGCCGCTTTCTTTGATTTACGATCTGCAGTTGTTGCAAGCACGATTACGGTGATTGCTAAAAATATTGCAATTGGTGCGCCAAAGAAATAAAGGGCGGTTTGCAGAGCTGTTAATCCTTCACCTGGCATTGATCCATCTTCCATCATGCGCTTGCTGCTCCCATCGCTTCGACACCAAACGGCTTTAAGTAAGGAATCCAACTTAGATCAGGTTTGCCTGTTCCTAAAATTCGCCAGGCAGCGCCAACTGGTTCACGTGGCACATTGCGCAAGCGCCATCCTAAATCTTTCAAAGTTTTATCAGCCTTTACATGATTACATTTGTGACAAGCTGAAACCACATTCTCCCAATTGTGTCCGCCACCGCGAGATCTTGGAATTACGTGATCAATTGATGTTGCAGTCACTCCACAATAAACACAGCGACCATTATCGCGAGCAAAGATTGCCCGACGCGAGAGAGGTACTGCATGGCGGTAAGGAATACGCACATATTTATTTAATTTAATAACTGCTGGCAGCGTAATTGAACCGCGCGCGTAATTTAAAATGTTATTTGAATCCTCAACGGAAATGGCACGTTGATTTAAGACGAGGATCAATGCTCGTCTATCTGAAACGACACCTAGTGGCTCGTAGGTGGCGTTCAGTACCAAAGTTTGTGACACTGAAAGCTTCTCCTTTTGGGACAACGCGTGGCTCGCGCTGGTGGGTACATCTTGCCCGAGAAGGCAGAAAAAAACAGTATTTGTCTGCAAAATCTGCTTAACATTTAGGTTAAAGTTTTCTCATATTATGAAATTAAATGAGAATTTGCAGGGAGCCTACGACTGGTTTACCGGTGCGCCCCTAAACATCACCATCATCATCGCCCTTGCCCTAACCATTCAGATCTTGGGTGGCCGAGCAATAACGCGCGCCATGCATCGAATTGCCGATGCCGATTTAATTCCTGGACCTAAGCGATCTGGTGCTCGTCAAAAAGAACGCGCTAAAACAACTGGCACCGTTTTACGTTCAACATTAAATGGCACTATCTGGTTAATCGCAATCTTTATGATCTTGTCCGAGTTTGGTTTAAATCTTGGTCCATTAATTGCATCGGCTGGTGTGATTGGTGTGGCACTTGGTTTGGGTGCACAAACATTAGTTCGCGATATTTTATCTGGCATCTTTATGTTGGTGGAAGATCAATATGGTGTTGGCGATCAGGTAAATGTTCTAGATGTGACTGGAATTGTGGAAACAGTTGGACTGCGCATTACAACAGTTCGCGATAATGAGGGAACGATTTGGTACTTACGTAATGGTGAAATTTTAAAGATTGGTAATAAATCTCAACCTAAGAATTAACTGGGTTGATTCACCATCGAATTAGCCGCTAGCTCTAGATAATTCCAAAGCTCAGCTTTTAAATCATCCGCAACTTCAAGTCCATTTACCGCATCCTTCATACAAAGCAGCCAGGCATCACGCGCCGCCAAATCAATATGAAATTCGGCATGACGCATACGAAGTCTTGGATGACCACGCTCTTCACTGTAAGTAGATGGACCGCCCCAGTACTGCTCTAAAAACAATTGCAATCTACGTCCGGCGCCATGCAGATCATTTTCTGGATACATCGGG
>CAFAAW010000013.1_pt1 | contig 13457 bp, 11 predicted proteins | sample 7267701 | NCBI WGS metagenome assembly CAFAAW01 (sample SAMEA6813997, study PRJEB35770) | freshwater metagenome | biome: Freshwater; feature: Freshwater reservoir; material: water | place: Czech Republic | collected 2017-08-18 | depth 30m m | reverse complement strand
CATTAGTAAGTGCTGGCAATTCAGATGGCCGCGATTGGGGAAACTCTCGCCGGGTAACAAGTGGTTTAGATAATGCCCGCACATCAATGACTCTTGCAGTACTTGAATTACGCGCTGGAATCAAAATATCTGGACGTGATGTCTATGTTGCAACTGTCGGAGGTATGAAAATTACTGAACCATCTGCTGATCTTGCAGTTGCCTTATCGGTTGCATCGGCAGCAAAAGGTTTAGCACTTCCTGCAGATTTAGTTGCAATTGGTGAGGTTGGTTTAGCTGGTGAAATTCGTAAAGTAACTGGTGTTACGCAACGAGTTCAAGAAGCAGCAAGACTTGGATTTAAACGCGCAATTGTGCCAATGGGAAGTGATTTAAAGATTGCTGGAATGGAAATACTAGAAGCTGCTCGGTTAGAACAAGCAATTTCTAAATTAAAGATTAATTAGCCGCTTCAGCTAGATCTCCAGGTGTATCTGGCAGATCAGCCTTTGCTGCTCCTTTAAATGTAAAGGTAGCTGCATCAGTATCGTCAGAAACATCAACTAATACGATTTCGCCAGCCTTTAATTCACCAAACAACATCTTTTCAGATAGCGCATCTTCTAGTTCGCGTTGAATTGTGCGACGAAGTGGACGTGCACCAAGAACTGGGTCGTAACCACGCTTTGCAAGAAGTGATTTAGCAGCGGTAGTTAATTCAATTCCCATATCTTTTGCACGCAAACGCTCATCTAGGTTTGCAACCATTAGATCAACAATCTGAACAATCTCTGATTCAGTTAATTGGTGGAATACAACAATGTCATCGATGCGGTTTAGGAATTCAGGACGGAAGTGAGTCTTTAGCTCATCTCCTACCTTTGCCTTCATGCGCTCGTAATTGCCCATTGCATCTTCAACATTTGCAAAGCCAAGTGAAAGTGATTTAGAGATATCGCGAGTTCCCAGGTTTGTTGTCATGATGATGATTGTGTTCTTGAAATCAACAACACGTCCTTGTGAATCAGTTAAGCGACCATCTTCTAGTACTTGTAATAGTGAGTTGAAGATATCTGGATGTGCTTTTTCAATTTCATCAAATAACACAACAGAGAATGGACGACGACGTACCTTCTCAGTTAATTGGCCACCCTCGTCATATCCAACATAACCAGGAGGTGCTCCAAATAATCGAGATGCAGTGTGCTTCTCTGAGTACTCAGACATATCCAATTGAATTAATGCATCTGCATCACCAAATAAGAATTGCGCAAGTGTGCGAGAGAGCTCTGTCTTACCAACACCAGATGGACCAGCAAAGATAAATGATCCGCCCGGACGCTTTGGATCTTTTAATCCAGCACGTGTGCGGCGAATTGCTTGAGCTAATGCTTTGATCGCTTGGTTTTGTCCGATTACACGCTTATGAAGTTCATCCTCCATGCGAAGTAAACGAGCAGTTTCTGCTTCAGTTAATTTAAATACTGGAATACCAGTTGCAATAGAAAGCACTTCTGCGATTAACTCTTCATCTACCTCAGCGACAACATCAAGATCGCCAGCTTTCCAATTCTTTTCTTTGTCAGCTTTTTCCGCAATTAAAGATTTTTCTTTATCGCGAAGTGATGCTGCTTTTTCAAAATCCTGACCATCAATTGCTGACTCTTTTTCTTTACGAGCATCTGCAATCTTGTCATCAAACTCGCGAATTTCAGGCGGTACAGTCATTCGACGAATACGAAGACGTGAGCCAGCCTCATCAATTAAATCAATTGCTTTATCTGGTAATTGACGATCTGAAACATAACGATCAGCAAGAGTTGCTGCTGAGACTAGTGCGCCATCTGAGATTGAAACTTTATGGTGTGATTCATAGCGATCGCGCAGGCCTTTTAGAATTTCAATGGTGTGTGCAACAGTTGGAGCAGCAACTTGAATTGGTTGGAAACGACGTTCTAGCGCTGCATCTTTTTCCAGATGTTTGCGGTACTCATCAAGTGTGGTTGCACCAATTGTCTGTAACTCACCGCGAGCCAGCATTGGCTTAAGAATTGAAGCTGCATCAATTGCACCTTCAGCGGCGCCAGCGCCAACTAGGGTGTGAATTTCATCGATAAACAAAACAATATCCCCACGTGTGCGAATCTCTTTTAATACCTTCTTTAAGCGCTCTTCAAAATCACCACGGTAACGAGATCCAGCAACAAGTGCGCCAAGATCTAGTGAGTAAAGTTGTTTATCTTTTAATGTTTCAGGAACATCACCCTTAACAATTGCTTGTGCTAAACCTTCAACAACTGCAGTCTTACCAACACCTGGTTCACCAATTAATACTGGGTTGTTCTTAGTACGACGAGATAAAACCTGCATTACGCGCTCGATCTCTTTTTCGCGACCAATTACAGGATCTAGCTTTCCTTCACGTGCTGCTTGTGTGAGGTTGCGACCGAATTGATCAAGAACTAATGATGTTGATGCTTGTCCTTCAGCTGGTCCACCTGCAGCAACCGCTTCTTTGCCTTGGTATCCAGAAAGTAATTGAATAACTTGTTGACGTACGCGAGAGAGATCAGCGCCAAGCTTTACAAGAACTTGCGCAGCAACGCCTTCGCCTTCGCGAATTAAACCTAAAAGAATATGTTCTGTGCCAATGTAGTTATGGCCTAGTTGTAGTGCTTCACGCAGTGAAAGTTCTAGAACTTTTTTAGCACGTGGTGTGAATGGAATATGTCCTGATGGTGCTTGTTGTCCTTGACCAATAATCTCTTCAACTTGTGCACGTACAGCTTCAAGTGAAATACCAAGTGATTCCAAACCTTTTGCAGCAACGCCTTCGCCTTCATGAATTAGGCCAAGCAGAATGTGTTCGGTACCGATGTAATTGTGGTTAAGCATGCGTGCTTCTTCTTGCGCCAACACAACAACGCGGCGAGCACGATCGGTAAACCGTTCAAACATCGAATCAACCTTTCTTAACGTTGATAACTAGCGGTAAGCCTATAACTTGAGTACGACCTAACGCACATCCATTTTGGCCGTCTAGATATAGAGCGGATCTGGCAGATATAACCCCAAATAGCGGAGATTTATGCCCGGAATGCTTAGAGAATTTTGAGCATGCGGGTGTTGCCCAAGGTGTTGGGCTTAACAGATTCTAGGTCCAAGAATTCAGCTACACCTTCATCGTAGGAACGAATCATTTGTTCATAAACATCAGGTGCAACAGGAGTTCCTTGAATCTCTGTGAAGCCATGTGCGCCAAAGAATTTAGTTTCAAATGTTAAACAAAATACTTTCTTAACGCCAATATTTTTTGCATTATTTAAAATCTGTTCAAGTAATTGATGGCCAATTCCTTTGCCATGCATTGATTCAATAACTGCAACAGTTCGAACTTCAGCTAAATCCTCCCAAAGCACATGAAGTGCTCCGCAACCAACTACCTCGCCATCAACTTCCGCAACGGTAAACTCTTGTACCGCTTCAAATAAAGTTACAGTTTCTTTTGAAAGTAATCTCTTTTGATCTGCATAATCATCAACAATCTTGCGGATCTTTTTAACATCACCAGTCTTTGCGGCTCTGATTACGACCGACATCTTATTTTTACTCATCTCCTGATGATGGTTTAACTAGTGGGAACAAAATAGTTTCGCGAATGCCAAGTCCAGTTAACGCCATAAGTAATCGATCCACGCCCATACCCATTCCACCCATTGGTGGCATGCCATGTTCCATTGCCCGTAAGAAATCTTCATCTAATTGCATTGCTTCTAAATCACCTTTAGCGCCTAGCTTTGCTTGTTCTACTAACCGCTCGCGTTGAATTACTGGATCTACTAACTCTGAATAACCAGTTGCTAATTCAAATCCTTCAACATATAAATCCCATTTTTCAGCTATGCCAGCAACATCGCGGTGGGCACGAACTAGTGGTGAGGTATCAATTGGATAACCCTTAACAAATATAGGTCCCATTAATTTATCTGCTGCAACATGTTCAAAAATTTCTTCGGCAAGTTTTCCGGTAATCCACTTTGGATCAACCTTTATTCCAAGCTTTGTTGCAATTTTCTTTAACTCATCAAGTGATGTCTGTGGTGTTACTTTTTCGCCAACCCCATCTGAGATTGCATCAAATAAAGAGATCTCTTTCCAAGTTCCACCAAGATCTAATTCCCGGCCATCATGATGCTTAACTACATGTGAACCAAAGACCGCTTTGGCGGCATCCTGCACAAGTGTACGAGTTAAATCTGCCATGGTGTTCCAGTCACCATAAGCCTCGTAGGTTTCAATCATCGCAAACTCTGGTGAGTGGCTGGAGTCAGCACCTTCATTGCGGAAGTTGCGGTTAATTTCAAATACTTTTTCTAAGCCACCAACCACGCAACGCTTTAAGAAAAGCTCTGGTGCGATACGTAAATATAAATCAATGTCATAAGCATTACTAAATGTTTTAAATGGTCTAGCTGCCGCACCACCGTGCATAACCTGCAGCATTGGTGTTTCTACTTCAATAAATTCGCGAGAGTTAAATGATTCCCGAAGAGAGCGCATCACAGTTGGACGAATCCGAGCATTGCTGCGCGCTTCAGGTCTAACAATTAAATCCACATAACGCATGCGAACTCGAGTCTCTTCAGACAACGGTTTGTGATCAACTGGCAGTGGTCTTAATGATTTCGCCGCTAGTTGAAAGGAGTTAGCCAAGATAGATAACTCACCGCGCTTTGATGTAATTACTTCACCAGTTACCGAAACCAAATCACCTAGATCAATCTCAGATTTCCAGATCTCTAATTGCGCTTCACCAATTTTATCTAGAGAAAACATCGCTTGTAATTCAGTGCCATCGCCCTCGCGCAAATTAGCAAAACATAATTTGCCGGTATCGCGTTTGAAAATTACTCGCCCAGTTACTGATTCGATCTTTCCGGTGGCAATATCAATTGCTAAATCTTTATGAGTTTGGCGAATCTCTTTTAATGATGCAGTGCGTGGAACTGATACTGGATACGCCTCGGCGCCGCGATTTAAGATTGCCTCGCGCTTTTCCCGACGAATTCTTAATTGTTCGGGTAGATCATCCTCATCAGCCATAATGAGTTAAATCCTATCGTTAGCCGTTGCGCTCGTGGACTAAGCGAAGGCCAATCAATGTCAGATCTGGTTCGTGAAACTCAATACTTTCACTAATTCCAAGAACTAGTGGTGCTAATCCACCAGTTGCGATTACTGAAACTTCACCAGCATCTGGATATTGATCCTCAAGTTCATCAATGATGCGATTTACCAATCCATCTACTTGTCCGGCAAAGCCGTAGATAGTGCCAGATTGCAAAGCTTCAACCGTGTTCTTGCCAATTACATTTTTTGGTTTAACTAATTCAACTTTACGAAGTTGTGCAGCACGTGCGGCAAGTGCTTCAACAGAAATTTCGATACCTGGTGCAAGTGCGCCACCTAAGAATTCTCCCTTTGGCGAAACCACATCAAGATTTGTTGATGTTCCAAAATCAACCACAATTGCTGGACCATCTTCACCATATAAAGTTGCAGCAGCTAAGGTATTAACAATTCGATCTGCACCGATTTCTTTTGGATTATCTACAAGCAGTGGAACGCCAGTTTTGGTTCCTGGTTCAATAATTGTTGTTCTGATATCAGAAAAATGTCGATCAATTAAAGTTCTGATCTCACGCAATACCGCAGGCACTGTTGAGCAAACTGCTAGGCCAGTTAATTTGTAGCCAGATACTAAAGCGCTGTACTGCAACCAAAGTTCATCAGCGGTATCACGTGGGTCAGTCTTAACTCGCCAAGAGTTTTCTAACTTATCCTTATTAAAAATACCTAATACGGTATTGGTATTTCCGACATCAATTGTTAATAACATTACTTACCCTTTCTGAAATCAAGTCCAATATCTAGTGCCGGCGCTGAATGTGTAAGTGCGCCAATTGCAATGAAATCAACGCCGGTATCGGCATAAGCCTTTGCGTTTTCTAATGTAATTCCGCCAGAAGCTTCTAATTTACATTTACCGGAAACTTGCGACACCGCCGCTTTGCATTGCTCAGGTGTCATGTTGTCTAGTAAAACCAATTGCGCACCTGCTTTAACCGCCTCGGTTAATTGATCTAACGAGTCGACTTCAATCTCAATTGCTTTACCTGGGAATTTATCTTTCAGTGATTTAAATGCTGATGTGATGCCACCACTTGCCAAAATATGATTATCTTTAATTAAACCTTCTGCAGATAATGAAATACGGTGGTTTGTTCCACCACCCATGCGCACGGCAAACTTTTCTAGAGATCTAAGCCCTGGTGTTGTTTTACGGGAATCTCGTACTAAACACTTTGTGCCAGCAACAGCTTGCACCCATTTGTTTGTTGTAGTTGAAATACCACTTAAATGTGTAAGGAAATTAAGCGCTGTGCGTTCGGCGAGTAATAATTTTCGGGTATTTCCTTGCGCAGTAATTAATACCTTTCCTGCTTCAACTTTGGCGCCTTCATCAACTAAAACTTCGTAATGATTAATTCCGCAGTATTCAAGAACTGCAGCAGCAACATGCAGGCCAGAAATAATGCCCGCTTTGCGCGCAACAAAATCAGCGGTGGATACTTGAGATTCACTAATGGTGGCAACAGAGGTTATATCTTCACCACCCATTAAATCTTCAGCAACAGCATCTTTAACCTGTTGGAAGATGTGATTAGGTGATAAGCCAAGTGCTTTGATGTTATCTCTTAACTCCATTATTTCACCGGCTCCAATTTGTTATGCCATTTGCCATCGATATCAATACTTTCAATGACTCTACTTTCCCACTTATTTGATGTATTTGGAAAATCACTTCGTTGATGTGAACCACGAGATTCTGTTCGCTCTAGTGCTGCTTTCACAATTGCAGTGGCAAGCAGGTGCAAATTAGATGCCTCCCAAGCTTCAATTCTTGGTTGATCACTTGTTAACTTAGATAGCTCCTGCAATGTTTGCATTGTTTTTCTAAGTGAGGATTCACTTCGCATAACACCGGCACCTTCGCTCATAGAAATCTGAAGTGGTAGCACAATCTTTGGATCAAGTAATAATGTCTTGGTATCTTCAATTGGTTGTTCTTGGGGTGGCAACTCTTTAGTTAAGGCATCTGCAATTCGGGCACCAAAAACTAATCCTTCTAACAGTGAATTAGATGCCAACCGATTTGCCCCATGCGCACCGGTGCAAGCTGATTCACCACAAATATAAAGTCCGGCAACTGATGATTTACCATTTAAATCAACACGAACTCCACCAGATGCATAGTGCGATGCTGGTGCAACCGGAATCTTCTCTGTTGTTGGATCAATACCATTTGTTTTACAGAAGGCATAAATTGTTGGGAATCGATTAGCAAAATCTTTAATTTTTGTCGCATCAAGCCAAACATGTGGTTGTCCACTGCTTTGCATCTGGTTAAAGATCTCTTTGGCAACAACATCGCGTGGTGCTAAATCTGCCTGTGGATGTTTACCAACCATAAATTGCTCGCCTTTGTGATTAAGCAAAATTGCACCTTCACCACGTACTGCTTCACTAATTAATGGTTGTTGCCCGCGATTGGCCAGATCTCGCCAAAGTACAGTTGGATGAAATTGAATAAACTCAACATCAGCTACTTCTGCTCCAGCACGAAGTGCAAGTGCAACTCCATCACCAGTTGAAACAGCTGGATTAGTTGTTTGCGAATAAACCTGTCCCAGTCCACCAGTTGCAACAACAACTGCGCGCGATAACGCACGTCCCACACCATCCAAACTTCCTTTGCCAATTACATGCAAAGTCACGCCACAAACTCGTCCACTGGCACTTTTTAAAGCATCAATAGCAAGTGCGTGTTCAATAATTTCAATACCTTTATCTTCGCGAACTGCAGCAAGTAATGCGCGCGAAACCTCTGCGCCAGTTGCATCGCCACCAGCATGTAAAATTCGATTTCTTAAATGTCCACCTTCACGAGTTAATGCAATCTCACCGGTTTCAGATTTATCAAAAACAGCGCCATGTGCAATTAACTTACGAACCGCCTCTGGTCCTTCAGAAACTAAAACATCAACCGCTGCTAAATCACATAACCCAGCACCAGCAGCCAAAGTATCTTTCTTATGTTGATCTGGTGTATCACCAGGTCCAAGTGCAGCTGCAATTCCACCTTGCGCCCACTTTGTTGAACCTTCATCAATCTTTGCTTTCGTTACTAATAAAACAGATAACCCATGTGAGCGAACATTTAATGCTGTAGTTAATCCAGCAACGCCAGAACCAATCACAATTACATCAGCTGTTGTTGTCCAGCCGGGAGCTCCACTTAATAATTTCATGATGAAATCCCCATGCGCTTATTGTCGAGCAAGCGCACCCCATTTACCCAACCGGCAATAATCACCCGTTCATTTTGTGTAGCTGAAGTGACTGGGCCGAAACTATCTTCATCAATTATCTGCAGGTAATCCAATTTAAATCCAGGCTCCTGCGTAAGCACCTTTTGCATATCCGTTAACTTCTCTTCTTTAAGCGCCTTTGAAATTATTAGTGCCGCTTTTCTGCCATCTTGATCTAACCTGCTATTTCTAGATGACATCGCCAAGCCATCTGCTTCTCGAATAATCGGGGCAGCAATTATTTCAATTGGAATGTTTAAATCCTGCACCATTTTTCTAATTAAAAATAATTGTTGGAAATCCTTTTCACCAAAGATAGCTTTACTTGGCTTTGTTAAGTCAAATAATCTTTTAACAACGGTAAGTACTCCAGAAAAATGTCCCGCTCTGGATGCTCCTTCAAAAAGATTGCCGACCGGACCAGCATCTATTTTCTCAATCTTGGCTGGATAAATCACTTCATAAGTTGGTGCAAATACCGCGGTAGCACCAGCCTCTTCTGCCAACTTCATATCTGCATCTAAAGTTTTGGGGTATTTTGCTAAATCATCTTTATTTTCAAATTGAAGTGGATTAACAAAAATACTTACTAAAACAGATCCGCCAATTGTTTTACCTAACTTAATTAATGCTTGATGACCAGCATGAAGTGCGCCCATAGTTGGTACAAATACATCATATTTTTGGCGCGCTAAATCCACATCAGAATTAAGTAGATCAATCATGGCTCCAGTCCTTTCCGGGTACCGGGCTAGATCAGAAGTTTAACTGGCAGATTGAATACTTGCCAATAAAGTTTTAATTGAACCCTTTCCAGGTATTTCACCATCTGGATCTATCGAAAGCCAAGGCTCTAAAACAAATTCACGAGATGCTGCAAGTGGGTGTGGCAGTTTAAGAAAAACTGTATCGACAACTTGATCGCCATGAACAATTAGATCTAAATCAATAATTCGTGGTCCCCAATGAACTTCGCGCACGCGACCCATCTCATCTTCAATGGCAAGTAACTCTGTTAATAATTCTTCAGCCGAAAATTCAGATTTTGCAATTACAACCGCATTTATAAAATCATCTTGTTCAGGGCCACCAACTGGCTTTGTTTCAAAGTAAGGTGAAACTGTTAACTCACCTAATAACTCTTCTAGCTTTGTGATTGCAATATCTAGATTTAATCTACGATTTTCTAAGTTTGAACCTAGCGCAATAACCGCTTTCATCTTTGCTTCTCAATAGAAACAATTACATCGGAAAACTCTAAGTTGATCGGCGCATCGGGTTTATGAACCTTTACCTTCACCTTATTTACCAATGCAAAGTCCTTTAAAATTTCATCAGCAATTGCCTCGCCCAAGCTTTCAATTAAATTAACTGGATCACCTTTAATGTGGCGCACTACCAAATGCGCGATATCGGCATAATTAACCGTCTTGGTTAAATCATCTTTAATTCCTTTTAACTCTAAAGATAACTTCACATCAACAATAAATCGTTGGCCCTTTGCCCGCTCCTCGGTGTAAACACCATGAAATCCAATTGCTTCGATTCCGGTAATTTTGATTGAATCACTCATTTACGAAGCCTATCTATAACCGCAATCGCATCACGATGTGGTTTTACTGAATGCGTGCGTACTCCCCAAACTTTTAACCGAGCAAGTTCAGTTGTTAATGCAATACTGGCTGCTTCGCGATCATCAGTTTCTTTTGCATTTACTAATTCACCTAGAAAACGCTTGCGAGATGCACCAATTAATAATGGATAGCCAAGTAATTGAAATCTTTCAATATTTTTTAAGATCTCCCAGTTATGTTCTGGCTCTTTAGCAAAGCCAATTCCTGGATCTAGAATTATCTGTTCTGCTTGTACGCCAGCTTTTAATAACTCGCTAACGCGATCATCTAGCTCATCTTTAACCTCTTTAACAACATCTTTATAAACAGCTTTGCTTTGCATATCCTTTGACTCACCACGCCAGTGCATAACGATGTATTGCACATTTGGATTAGCTGCAATTAAAGCAGCCATTTTTTCATCAGCTAAGCCACCACTGACATCATTTACATAAGTGGCACCAGCAGCGATTGCAGCTTTAGCAACCTCAGCTCGTGTTGTATCAACACTGACAACTGCTCCATCTTTTACTAATTCAGTAATAACTGGAATTACTCTTTTTAACTCTTCATCCTCACTTACTCGTTCTGCGCCAGGACGAGTTGATTCACCACCAACATCAATAATGTCTGCACCTTCTGCAATTAATCTGCGCCCTTGGTTTACTGCATCTTTAGGATCTAAAAACTTGCCGCCATCTGCAAATGAATCTGGTGTGACATTTAAGATTCCAAGCACCAAGGTGCTTTGTGTGGCAGGCATGATTTACCGAGATTGATTAATTAAGGAGATTGCTTCAGCGCGCGTTGCTGGATTCATTAACTGACCGCGCACAGCAGATGTAGTTGTTCTTGCTTGTGATTTACGAACACCGCGCATTGACATACATAAATGTTCACAATCAATAATCACAATTACCCCACCTGGTTGCAAAATTTCTACTAATGCATCAGCAATTTGAGAAGTTAATCTTTCTTGAACTTGTGGCCTTCTGGCATATAGATCAACTAAGCGAGCCAACTTTGAAAGTCCGGTAATTCTTCCGCTTTCACCTGGGATATAACCGATATGTGCAACGCCATGGAATGGTGTTAAGTGGTGCTCGCAATGTGAAAACACTTCAATCTCGCGAACAATAACCAACTCTTTATGTCCGATATCAAAGGTAGTTGTTAATACATCCTCTGGCTTTTGCCAAAGTCCGGCAAAGTTTTCTCTAAATGCTTTTGCAACTCGCTTGGGCGTATCTTTTAAACCATCACGGGTTGGATCTTCACCAATTGCTAGAAGTAATTCCGTAACCGCTTTTTCAGCACGTGATTGATCAAACTCATTCTTGGCACCACCATCATGTGGTCCCATGGAAAGTGAGTTGATATCACTCATTATCGTTAGGCTTTTTTGCAGCTGTTTTCTTTGCTGGTTTTTCTTCAGCCTTAGTTTTAATAGTCGCTGGCTTTAACGCAACGGGTGGAATATCTGAAGGTGTACGAAGTTTTGATCCGGTCCACGCAGCACGTTTGCGCACCTTCTTTACCTTCTTAAATACCTTCTCGATCTCCTCTTTATTTAAGGTTTCTTTCTCAAGAAGGGCATTAACTAAATCATCTAAAACATCACGATTTGCCACCAAAATATCAAATGCTTCTTGGTGAGCGGTTTCAATCATGCTGCGAATTTCAGAGTCAACAATTGCTGCCACATTTTCTGAGTAATCACGTTGGTGTCCGTAATCGCGGCCTAAGAATGGTTGTGAATCAGAGATGCCTAATTTAATGGCGCCTAATGTTTCAGTCATTCCATACTGAGTAACCATTGCGCGAGCTAAATTAGTTGCTTTCTCAATGTCATTAGATGCACCAGTTGTTGGATCATGGAAAATTAACTCTTCAGCGGCGCGACCACCCATTGTGTAAGCAAGTTGATCAAGCATTTGATTACGAGTTACGGCGTAACGATCTTCATCAGGTAACACCATTGTGTAACCAAGTGCGCGACCACGCGGCATGATGGTTACTTTATGAACTGGATCAGTATGTGGAAGTGCGTATGCAACAAGTGCATGTCCACCCTCGTGATAAGCGGTAATCCGGCGCTCTTCTTCAGTCATTAAGCGAGATTGCTTTTGTGGACCAGCCATCACGCGATCAATTGCTTCATCAACATCAGAGTTGCTAATTACTTTATTTCCTTCACGAGCAGCAAGTAATGCAGCTTCATTTAAAACATTTGCTAGATCTGCGCCAGTAAAACCTGGTGTGCGCTTGGCATATGAAGGTAAATCAACATCTTTTGCAATCGGTTTATTTTTTGCATGTACCGCCAAGATGGCAGCGCGACCTTTTAGATCAGGACGATCTACTGGAATTTGGCGATCAAATCTTCCAGGACGAAGTAATGCTGGATCTAATACATCTGGTCGGTTAGTTGCCGCAATTAAAATTACTGAACCATTTGCTTCAAAGCCATCCATCTCAACTAATAATTGATTTAATGTTTGCTCGCGCTCATCATTTCCGCCACCAAGACCGGCGCCACGTTGGCGACCAACTGCATCAATTTCATCAACAAAGACAATTGCCGGTGCATTTGCTTTGGCTTGCATAAACAAATCACGTACGCGGGAAGCGCCAACGCCAACAAACATCTCTACAAACTCAGAGCCAGAGATTGAATAGAAAGGCACCTTTGCTTCACCAGCAACGGCGCGTGCAAGTAATGTCTTGCCAGTTCCTGGTGGACCATAAAGTAAAACGCCCTTAGGAATCTTGGCACCAATTGCTTGGTACTTTGCAGGTTCTGCTAAGAAATCTTTAATTTCGCGAAGTTCAGCAACTGCTTCATCAGCACCTGCCACATCAGCAAAGGTATTTGTTGGCGTCTCTTTAGTATTTAACTTAGCGCGAGAGCGACCAAATGAAAATACTTTGCCACCTTGTCCGCCGCCCATAAATAACATCAACAAGAAAATTATTAAGAAGATCGGCAGAATGCTTAGCAGTAATGAAATAAAGAATGATTGTGTTGGAACTTCTACATTCCACTTACTTGCTGGTGGATTGCTAGTTAATAACTCGATAATTAATGGCTCTTGGCCAACAACATATGAAGCCTCTAGCCGTTGTGCGCCATCAACAAATTCACCTGATTTTAAAACAACTCGAATCTTTTGATCGCGATCTACAACAATCGCCGATTCAACCTTGTCTTGTGCTAACTCATTTAAAATTACAGAAGTATCAACTGTGGTGAATTTATTATCGCCAGTTGAGATTTGGCCAAAGATGCTGACCGCAAATAATGCAGCAATGATCCAAAATAATGGACCGCGCAAAATTTTACGGAATGTTTGTGGTGTTGGCTTTTTGCTACCGATGCCAGCCTTTTTACCCTTGCCAGGTTGCTTAAGCTTTGGCAGTTTAAAACCACTCT
>CAFAAW010000007.1_pt1 | contig 16257 bp, 16 predicted proteins | sample 7267701 | NCBI WGS metagenome assembly CAFAAW01 (sample SAMEA6813997, study PRJEB35770) | freshwater metagenome | biome: Freshwater; feature: Freshwater reservoir; material: water | place: Czech Republic | collected 2017-08-18 | depth 30m m | reverse complement strand
GAACAAGCACTTGGTTCGCAGAGCGTTGAACGTTCTTTAAAAGTTGCTCGTTTTAAATCTGGTAAATACACAATCGAACGGCCGCTGCACTTTGGTGCTGCCATCGCTGGAAGCCATCCATCATTAGAAAAACTATATTCTGATTACGGAATTCCACTGGGTGAGGCTTTCCAACTTCGTGATGATTTACTAGGAGTATTTGGCGATGCATCAGAAACTGGAAAACCATCTGGCGATGATCTGCGCGAAGGAAAGCGCACCGTTTTGATGGCGCTGGCCTTTGAAAATGCTGATGCTTCACAAAAATCCATGTTGGAAAAATTAATTGGCCACCCCGAATTAACCGCTAATCAAATTTCAGATTTACAAGAGCTCATCATTAAAACCGGCGCTGTAACAAAGGTAGAAAGCATGATTGAAGATTTCACTAATCAAGCACTTGCTGCGCTCACACACAGTGGTCTTTCACCACTTGGTAAGAGTTTATTGACCGCAATGGCGGGTATTGCCACGAAGCGAAATACCTAATGAAAAGAGTTAAAGGCCCCACCGATCATGTCGTCGTAGTTGGTGCCGGACTTGCTGGCCTAAGCGCTGCACTTCGCTTAGCCGGAGCTGGCCGAAAAGTTACTGTTGTTGAACGCGAAGCTGTTCCTGGTGGTCGCAATGGTTTACTAAATAAATCTGGTTATGCATTTGATACGGGACCTTCAGTATTAACAATGCCGGACTTAATTTCAGATGCGCTGGCCTGTGTTGGTGAAGATTTAAAAGATTGGTTAGAGCTTGTTCCACTATCACCGTTATACCGAGCCTTTTATGCTGATGGATCACAACTGGATGTGCACGCTGATACAAATAAGATGCAAGCTGAGATTGCAAAGACAATTAGTCCAGCAGAAGCAGTTGGTTATGGCAAGTATGTAGATTTCGTTACAAAGTTATATAAGTATGAGATGAATGATTTTATAGATCGAAATATTGATTCACCTCTAAATTTATTAACTCCAAATTTAGCTAGATTAATTGCCCTCGGTGGATTCCGTAGATTGGCGCCAAAGGTTAATCAATATCTGAAAGATCCTCGCACGCAAAAGGTTTACTCATTCCAAGCGATGTATGCCGGCGTTAGCCCACAGCAAGCACTAGCAATTTACGCAGTCATCGCATATATGGATTCAGTCAATGGAGTTTTCTTTCCAAAGGGCGGTATGCATGCTGTGCCACGTGCACTTGCTGGGGCTGCAGAAAAACATGGCGTAACCTTTAGATACAACACAACTGTTACTGGTATCGAGAAAAGCAATGGCCGTGCAACCGCTGTATTAACTGATACCGGCGAGCGAATTGCTTGTGATGTTGTAGTTCTAAATCCTGATTTACCAGTTGCTTGGAAGGATTTATTAGGAAAAGAACCACTTTCGGTAAAGCGTTTAAATTACTCCCCTTCTTGTGTGACATTACTAGTAGGTTCAAATAAGAGTTATGACCGACTTGCTCACCACAATATTCACTTTGGCCAATCATGGAATGGTGTATTTGATGAGCTAATTAAGAAAAAAACCTTGATGACTGATCCAAGTATTTTAGTTACCGTTCCAAGTAAAGATGATCCATCACTGGCACCGGCAGGTAAAACCTCATATTACGTATTATTCCCAACGCCAAATCTTTCTGCGGATATTGATTGGAAGAAAATTGGTCCTAAGTATCGTGATGAGATGATTAAAGCTTTAGAAGATCGCGGATATACCGGCTTTGGTGATTCTATTGAGGTAGAACAAATGACAACTCCATTAGATTGGAAGGAACAAGGCATGGAAATGGGCGCACCATTTGCGAGTGCTCACACCTTCTTCCAAACTGGTCCATTTCGTCCACGTAATATGGCTGCGGGTTTTGAAAATGTTGTATTTGCAGGTTCCGGAACTCAACCAGGAGTTGGCGTACCAATGGTTTTAATTTCTGGAAGATTAGCAGCAGAAAGAATTGTTGGTCCGGTTAAGTAATAATGGATGAATTAACCGCCGCTGGGATTGTCGATCCACAACTGCGAAAATCTTATGCAGAGTGCAAAAAATTAAATGCGCAACACGGGAAAACCTATTACTTAGCAACTTTATTACTACCTCCAGAAAAACGTCCGTTTGTTCATGCTCTTTATGGATTTGCGCGGTATGCCGATGAAATAGTTGATGATTTAGCATCAACCTTAACTGAAGATGAAAAATCATTGGCTTTACATAACTGGGGCCAAGGGGTTTTATCTGATATCAAAGAGGGTAAAAGTCATGACCATATTGGCGCCGCACTTGTAGATACAGTTAATCGTTTCGCTATCCCCATTAATTATTTCGAAGCATTTCTTAAATCAATGACTATGGATTTAACTGTTACTGAATATCACGCCTATGAAGATTTAATGGAGTATGTGTACGGCTCCGCAGCGGTAATTGGATTACAAATGGTGCCAATTTTGGGCGCATTATCCCCTGATGCATATATCGCTGCTGAAAAATTAGGAATAGCATTTCAACTGGCAAATTTCATTAGAGATGTTGGTGAGGATTTAGATCGTGGCCGAGTTTACTTACCTATTACTGAGTTACAGGCTCATGGTGTAACCAGAGAGATGTTGGAAGAGCGTGTATTAACACCACAAATAAAATCAGCTCTTAAGTTTCAAATTGCTCGAGTCCGAGATTTACAAGAACAAGCAACTCCTGGAATTAAATTGCTATCGCCAGAAAGTCGAGCCTGCATTGAAGCAGCTAGTGAGCTTTATTGTGGAATCGTTGATGAGGTAGAAAAGATTGATTATCAAATATTTAGAAAACGAGCGAAAACTTCTACTTGGCGCAGAATCAAAGTTGCATTACCGGCCTATCTGCGCGCTAGAAGAGCCCGCTGATTACTTTCGTTCAATTCCTTTTTTGCCCCAATAAACCCAAAGATCTAAAACACTTAGCACTAACGCAAACCCGAATAGCAAATCCTCAACTGGGGCTGATGCTATGCGAACTCCCAAAATTGCAGAATCGGCATACATAACAATATTTCGAGAAGTTAGCCACCAATTGGTGATCAATTGAAAGAAAATGATAATTGCATATGATGTCCAGAAAACCTTTCGAGTAAGTAATCTAGATTTGATTAACCAAAGATCAAAAAGTATTGCTAACAAAACTGCACATATTGCGATTTGGGTATAATTCATTCTTCATCCCCAACAATCCAATGATGCTTAACTCTTCTAACTGCTTCAATGGTCATGATTGCCGCAATTGGAACAAGTAGGAAAAACAAAAACTCTTCTAGCGGAATACCAAATGGTCCAAAGATTCCTAAGATTTGATCTTGATCAAAATGCCAATGTTTTCTGGAAATGGCATAAGCATCCCAAAGGACAAATAAAATAGCGATGGGAATGATGCTGAGTAACGCACGCTTGATGCGACGAAGAACTGCTACTTTCAAAATAATTTCCAGCCAAAATGAACCTACGACGGTAAATAACAACATGGCGCAGTAGCCAAACTTGAGCATTCGGTAACTATAATCAAAAATAATTGCTAAAGTAAGGATTACGGGAGCTAAGAAATTTGGCTGAGAGGATCTGAAATTCAGATCGACCGGGTGACCAGTTCGGTAATGCGAATTGGAAAGGATTCATACATGTCATTTCTAGAAATTATTGCCTTCTTAACCTCTTTAATCGGCGTTGTGTTTGGCATTCTCGGTCCAAGAATTACCTGGCCTTGGTGGGCCATCAGCAGTCTGTTGTATGCAATTATTTTTTATCAATCCGAGTACTACGCAAGTGCGGTATTACAACTTATTTTTATTTTAGGTGGTCTTTGGGGCTGGTTTGGTTGGGGCAAAACTGGAGCTAAACCTAGATACTCAACAAATACAGAACGTTTAATAATTCTGGCAACTTTGCTTATTGCATCCATTGCACTTTACCCAGTTTTAATAGATATTGGCGCAACCTCATCAGCTATTGAAGCCTTTGGATTTATCGGTAGTGTGATTGCGCAATTATTGATGGTAAAAGAAAGATTTGAGGCATGGCCATTATGGCTAGTAGTTGATGCGGCATATACATATCAATACTTCCAAGGCAAGCTTTACCTAACTTCATTCCTATATCTAATATTTTCCGGATTAGCGATGTGGGGTTGGATTCGCTGGCAAAAAGAGGCAACGGCAAATGGATTACCCAGATTTATTAAATAACTTAACTGCTGTTAAATCTGGCCAAATAATCGCAATTGATGGCCCGGCTGGTTCCGGCAAAACAACCTTAGCTGGTCAACTTCAAAGGGATTTAAATAATGTACTTGTCATTCACATGGATGATTTATACATGGGATGGCAAGATGCCTTTTCAGCAAGGTTAACCGCATCTACTATTAACAATATTTTGCGACCTATAAATACTTCGATTAATTTCAAATATGATCTTTATGATTGGCGCAAGAATTTGTTTGCTAAAAGTGAAGTAATTAAAAGCAATCAGATTTTCATTATCGAGGGAGTAAGTTCAGGTCAATCTCAATTCCGACCATACATCTCAAAGCTCATTTGGCTAGATGTATCAGATGAGATTGGTTTAACCAGAGTATTAGCTCGTGATGGCATTGAAATTAAAGAACAAATGCTCAGTTTCCAATTGGCACAAAGAGAGCATTTTGCATCAGAATTAACTGAGAATGCTGCAGATTACCGCTATGAAGGTGTGCCTAAAACTCTGCTTTCGTAGATAAGTACTTAATATTTGCCCGTGGCGGATTTAACTGGGGAATTAATTGATAATCGGTATCTCCTGCAGAAAATTCTAGCCTCCGGTGGCATGGCAACAATTTACGCCGGATTAGATACCAGATTAGATCGTGCGGTTGCGGTAAAGGTCATGCACCCACATTTAGCAAATGATGAAGCATTTGTTAATCGATTTATTAAAGAGGCCAAAGCAACTGCTGCACTTTCTCATCCGAATATTGTTTCAATTCAAGATCAAGGATGGAATCAAGGTGGTGCTCCTGCAGTATTTATCGTGATGGAATTAGTTGAAGGAAGCACATTACGAGATTTTCTAAATGAACAAGGCGCGTTAAGTATCGAGCAAGTTTTCCAATTTCTAAATCCAGTTGTATCTGCTCTTTCGGCAGCTCATCGGATTGGCATAATTCATAGAGATATTAAGCCGGAAAATATATTGATTTCTAAAGATGGCAGAGTCAAAGTTGCTGATTTTGGTTTAGCAGCAGGTGCGGTAATTGGTCAGACGATGACCGCAGAATCAAGTGTGGTTCTAGGAAGTGTTTCATACCTTTCCCCCGAACAAGTACAACGCGGAATTGCAGATTCACGAAGTGATATTTATGCAGTAGGAATCGTGATGTTTGAAATGATTACCGGACGAAAACCATATGATGGTCAAACTCCGATCCAAATTGCATACCAGCATGTAAATGAACGAATTCCTAATGTGCGCACCGTAAATGAAAATGTTCCAGAACTACTTGCTGATTTAGTTTATTTAGCCACAGCACCAAATCCAGATGATCGACCAAGAGATGCCGAGGAGCTCCTTGGAAAATTGCGTGGCATTCAAGCAGGCATTGATCCAAAAAGAAGACAATTAAGTTTGGAGTTAGATTTACCGCCTTCAGCAATTAGCGTTGCTAAAGGTAAAAGCAAGCGTGGCAAGGTTAAGGTTGCATCAGCCTTTGAAGGATTTAAGGAAAAAACTTCACAGATAATGGCAGTAACTCAAAAGAGTACGAAGGAGGATTCGGTGGCAACTAAACGCCGTAAAACCTCTCGTCGAGTAAAGCGAAATCGAACAATTGCCTTATTTATTTTATTTGCCATTATCTACGGTGGTTACTCCATTCTTGGCGCCGGCAGAATTACCGTTCCATCTGTTGCTGGCATGAGTCAAAAAGAGGCTGCAGTAACACTCTCCGATGTGGGCTTGAAATCTGAGATTGGCGAAGAGGTATTTAGTGAAGATATTCCGGTTGGAAAAGTAATCTCATCTACGCCAGGTGGCGGCGGAAAAGTAAGTAAAGATGGCGTTGTTAAATTAAATATTTCAAAAGGCAAAGAACGATTGGATGTTCCAGAACTGGTAGGACTAACGCCAGATATTGCAATTCAAAAGTTAGCTGAACTTGGATTAAAGGCTGGCGAAACTTCAGAAATATTTAGCGCATTGGCCGAAAAGGGATTTGTTGTAGGTACCGAACCAAAAATTGGAACTGCGGTAAAGCGAAACTCCTTAGTCAATATCTTTATTAGCAAAGGTATCGAGCAGGTTTCACTGGTTTCATACGCTGGCAAAGGTGGCGAACAAGCGCTAAGTGAATTAACTGATGCTGGTTTTGATGTTTCACCAGCTTATAAATTTAGTGACACAATTTTACCTGGATTAGTTATTTCGCAAGATCCAGATTCTGCCGCCACAATTAATAAAGGCAGCAAAATTACTTTGAATATCTCTAAGGGGCCAGAGTTTATTTACATACCAAATGTACTTTCCAAGAGCACTAATCAAGCAACTTTAGATCTTGAAAATAAAGGATTAAAAGTTGTAGTTAAAGGTAAAGGCACCAAAGTGGTCAGCATTGCACCAAAACAAGGTACTAAAGTTAAGGCTGGATCAACGGTCACGATCTCTCTAGGTTAGGCTAATCAAATGGCCAGCGCTAAAAAAGAGATCACTAAACCACGCATTGGTGCGCATGTGCCAACATCTGGTGGCATGGCAACTAGATCAATTGAATACGCCTTAACTATTAAAGCCGAAGCAATTCAAGTATTTGCATCAAGCCCGCGCACATGGGCTACTTCCGCTCCAAATCCCGCGATGGATGAAGCCTTCAAGAATAAGACTGCCGAGCATGACATCGAAGCGTATGTCCATGCATCCTTCTTAATAAATTTAGGATCACCAACAGTTTCTACTTATGAAAACTCATTAGCTGCTACGGCATACTCATTAAAACGTGGGCGTGAAATTGGCGCACATGGCGTTGTTGTTCATACTGGTTCTGCAGTTGATGAATCTCATGTAGATCAGGCATGGAAACAGATTCATGAAGGTGTAATGCCAATTTTAAATAACTTAAAGGATGATGATCCTTGGTTATTGCTTGAACCAACTGCTGGGCAAGGTCAATCTCTAGTAAAAAAATTAGATGATTTAACTAAATACTTTGAAGCACTTGAATGGCATCCAAAGGTTGGAGTTTGCTTAGATACATGCCATGTTTTCGCAGCAGGGCATGACATCAAAAAAGCTGGCGGCATGAAAGAGACCTTAGATCTATTGGTAAAAATCGCTGGAATTGAACGTATCCAATTAATTCATGCAAATGACTCGATGGATATTTGTGGAAACTTAAAGGATCGCCACCAAAATTTAGGTAAAGGCGAAATTGGTACCAAACCATTTGCAGAGTTATTAGCTCATCCAGCAGTTGCCAATGCGCCATTAATTTTAGAAACACCAGGTGCTGAACCCGAGCACGGCAGTGAGGTTGCATTACTTAAGAAATTTCGTAGCAAGAAATGAGTAAACGCAATTTACTTTATCTAGCAATGTTGGCGACAGCCGCGGTTTGGGGTGGCGCATTTGTTGTCATGAAGGATTCTCTAGAACAACAAGATGTCTACTCTTTTCTCTCTTCTAGATTCTTACTTGCATCTCTACTTATGTTTGCCTACCGACCAAATGTCTTTCGTGGGCTAAATAGAAAATTTGTTAAACAAGCAGTCTTGGCTGGTTTGTTACTTGGCGGTGGATACATTTTCCAAACCCTTGGACTTACTAAGACAACTGTTTCTAATACCGGATTTGTTACAGGGCTATATCTGGTTTTTACTCCCTTAATTTCTTTACTTGTTTTAAAACGACATGTGCGGTTGATCCAGTGGCTTGCTGTCGCACTTGCCACCTTAGGATTAATTCTTATCTCTTACAATGGAATTTCAATAGGCGTCGGTGAAACATTAGTTTTGATATCTGCATTTTTATATGGCGCCCACTTTGTTGCATTGGGCGAATGGAGTGATGGTGGAAATACCTACGCATTAACACTCATTCAAATTTTAACTGTTAGTGCTTTAACTACATTTTGCGCATTGCTTAATGGGTATCAACTGCCACCAACCTACAATGTTTGGCAAGCAATATTATTTACCGCTATCTTCGCTACCTTCTTGGCATTTTTAGTTCAAACAAAAGCGCAGTCCGTAATGTCGGCAACAGCGGCGTCAGTATTACTGGCAATGGAGACACCCTTCGCTTTGATATTTGGCTTGATCTTCAATAGCGATCCACTTACATTTCGAATTCTTACTGGTGGCTGCCTAGTCATGCTGGCTATGGGATTGGTAATTTGGAGCGATAATAAGAAAATTGCTTAGGTATGAGAGCATTTGCACATGATTGATCTTCGTAGTGACACCGTAACAAAACCAAGTGAGCAGATGCGAGCGGTCATGGCGGCTGCACCTGTTGGTGATGATGTTTACGGTGAAGATCCAACAATTAATTCATTAGAGGAAAGAGTAAGTGCTTTATTTGGTAAAGAGGCCGGATTATTTGCACCAAGTGGTTCCCTTGCAAATCAATTATCAATTCGCATGCTGGTAAACCCTGGCGAAGAATTACTAACTGAAACCAATTCGCATATTGTTCGAGCAGAACTTGGCGCGGGCGCAGTATTTAGTGGCATTACAACCCGAACATGGCTGGCACCTCGAGGATTACTAAATGCGCAAGATCCACTTGCAATAGCTAAGCCAGACTCTGGACCATATTTAGTTTCAACTACAGCTATTGCCGTAGAAAATACACATAACTTTGGCGGCGGTACCGTTCAATCAATTGAAGAGATCAAGAAATTGCACTCAGAAACTCAGAAATTAGGAATCGCGCTGCACTTAGATGGTGCTCGAATCTGGAATGCTCATGTTGCATCCGGCGTTGATTTTAAAGAGTATGGAAAATACTTTGAAACAATCAGTGTTTGCCTATCTAAAGGATTAGGAGCGCCTGTTGGATCATTGATGCTATCTAACAAAGATCGAGTTACTAAAGCTCGCCAATGGCGCAAACGTTACGGTGCTGGAATGCGTCAAGCCGGAATCTTGGCTGCTGCTGGTCACTTTGCTTTGGATAACAACATTAATCGTTTGTCAGAAGATCATAAATTAGCCAAATCAATTGCCTCTGCAGTGTTTGCGGTGGCGCCAAATGTAGTTGATCCTAAAACTGTAGATACAAATATTGTTGGTTTAGATCTAACTGGTCTATCCATTAAGGCTTCGGATTTAGCTGCGCAATTAAAAGAGAATGGCATCTTGGCTTCTGCACTTGGACCTACCTATTTGCGTTTAGTAACTCATATGGATGTCACAGCAGAAGATATTGAGAAGGTAAATCAAATTTTGCCAGAGTTACTTCAGCGCTCCTTCGTGGCGTAATAACCACTCTTTAATTTTTACGCCATAACCATAATTTCCAAGTGCCCCTCCGCTTTTAACAACGCGATGACAAGGAATTATTGGCGCAATTAAATTATTTCCACATGCAGTTCCAGCAGCACGTACCGCATCATCAGAGCCAGCGCGCTTGGCTAGCTCTGCATATGACCAAGTTTTGCCAACTGGAATTTTGCGCAGAGATTTCCAAACATTTTGAGAGAATTTAGCACCAGGTTGTCTAACTTCAATTGCATTAATTGCAGCTAAATCGCCATCAAAATAATCAAGAATTAACTCTGAGATCTTTGAAATTGAACGAACATTTTTAATATCTCTAACTATATCTTCACTTGAAAGTTTAGAAATTAGATAATCAAGGGAATTAAATCCGGCTGCCAATAAAACTTGTTCATCTGCAATTAGATAAAGGTTGCCGACTGGTGTCTTGTGAGAGGCGGCCTGCAACATGTACCAACCTTAGGCTGGATTTTTAGAAATCGGAATACTTATTTCTTATGATCTCGCAACATCTCGGCAACTAGAAACGCTAGCTCCAAAGATTGAGTGTGGTTTAACCGAGGATCGCAAGCCGTTTCGTATCTAGAGGCAAGATCCTCATGAGATATCTGTTCCCCGCCGCCTACGCACTCTGTCACATCATCACCAGTTAATTCAATGTGTATTCCGCCTGGATGAGTTCCAAGTTTTTTATGAACTTCGAAGAAACCACGAACCTCATCTAATACATCATCAAACTTACGAGTTTTGTAACCACTTGGTGCTTCGTAAGTATTGCCATGCATCGGATCGCATACCCAAAGAACAACCGCACCAGATTTTGTTACTGCATCAACGAGAGCCGGTAATTTCTCTCGAATTAGACCAGCGCCCATTCTGGTAATAAAAGTTAATCGTCCTGGTTCATTACTTGGATTTAATCTTTTGATAATCGCTAACGCATCTTCTGGCGTAGTTTTAGGTCCAAGCTTTACGCCAATTGGATTGTGAATCTTTTCAGCAAAATCCATATGAGCGCCATCTAATTGACGTGTGCGCTCCCCGATCCAAACAAAGTGTGCTGAAACATCGTAAGGATTATTGGTACGGGAATCTATACGTGTCAATGCTTTTTCATACTCAAGAATTAATGCTTCATGGCTTGAGTAGAAATCAACAGATTTAAAAGATTCTGGATCAACACCAGCAGATTGCATAAATTGAATTGCCCGACCAATTTCATTAGCCATCTCTTCATAACGTGCGCTGAATCTGGCATCTCCGGCAAAGCCTCGGTTCCATGTGTGAACTTGGCGCAAATCTGCAAAGCCACCTTGGGTAAATGCTCGTACTAAATTTAAAGTTGCTGATGAAGTGTTGTAAACCTTTACTAATCGCTTTGGATCAGGGGTTCTAGATTTTTCTGTAAATTCAAGATCATTTACTGCATCACCGCGATAGGCCGGAAGTGTTACGCCATCTCGGGTTTCATTGTCATTACTTCTTGGCTTTGCAAACTGCCCAGCCATGCGGCCAACTTTGATAACCGGTAGAGATGAAAAGTATTGTAGAACTGCGGCCATTTGTAGAATAGTTTTAATACGATTTCTAATTGAATCAGCTGTTGCACCCGCAAAAGTTTCAGCACAATCTCCACCTTGTAACCAAAATGCATTTCCTAGCGCCGCTTGTGCGATTCGTGCCTTTAAATTGTCGCACTCTCCAGCAAAAACTAGAGGCGGGAAAGATTCAAGTTCGGCTACTGCTTCTTTAACAGCTTGCGCATCAGGCCAGGTTGGTTGCTGTGCTGCAACTAAGCCTGGTGTGAAGATCGAATCGCTTTTCATAGGTTAATTCTAGGGAAGGTAATTAATCGCCGTCGGCAATTAATTATTAACCAAAGAAGATCTCCGCTTCTTTATAAAGCTCAGGATCCACCGTTTTTAACTTAGCAGTGGCAGATGCCAATGGAACTCGTTCAATTTTTGTGCCATGCAGAGCGACCATCTTGCCCCAGTCTCCTTCATGAGCAGCAGTAATTGCATGTAAGCCAAAACGAGTAGCAAGTACGCGATCAAAAGCGGTTGGAGTTCCGCCTCGTTGGATATGTCCAAGTACGGATGTGCGCGCCTCTTTGCCGGTCTTAGCTTCAATTTGTTGCGCTAGCCATTCACCAATTCCCGATAATTTAACATGACCAAATGCATCAAGAGTTTGATCTTTAGTAACCATGTCACCTTCTTGTGGAATTGCTCCTTCTGCAATCACAATAATTGGTGCATAACTTTGTTGGAATCTAGATTCAACCCATTTACAAACTTGATCAACTGAGAATTTAACCTCTGGAATTAAAATACATGAAGCACCGCCAGCTAAACCAGAGTGCAATGCAATCCAACCAGCATGTCGGCCCATAACCTCAACAATTAATGCGCGGTGATGTGATTCTGCTGTTGTGTGCAGGCGATCAATTGCTTCCACTGCAATATTTACGGAGGTATCAAAGCCAAATGTGTAATCAGTATTATTTAAGTCATTATCAATAGTTTTTGGTACACCAATAACTTTTACGCCTAGTGAATCTAATTTCGTGGCAACTCCTAAAGTATCTTCGCCACCAATTGCGATTAATGCATCAACGCCCATCTTTTCTAGATTTGCTTTGATTTTCTCAACGCCGCCTTCGATCTTAAATGGATTGGTGCGAGATGAACCAAGAATTGTTCCGCCTTTTGGCAGGATTCCTCGAGTAGCTGGGATATCTAATGGCATCGTCAAACCTTCAAGTGGGCCTCGCCATCCATCACGGAAGCCGATAAATTCATATCCGTACTCTTTAACACCTTTGCGAACAACGGCGCGAATAACCGCATTTAATCCGGGGCAATCGCCGCCACCTGTTAATACACCAAAGCGCATTTATAACTCCCCATCAATTTACTAATTACTTTACAAAATCTAATAGCAAGGTTTGTCTACGATGACGCCTAAGTCTACTCTGCTTTCCATGATGAATTGGCAACCTGATCTTCGCAGGAATTGGCTATGAAATCTCGAAGGGTCGCCCAAATAAAGAATGGTTTCCCACCAAAAAAATGCATTAGTTGTGGCCTAGATTTTGAATGGCGAAAAAAATGGCAGAAGGATTGGGAAATGGTTAAGTACTGTTCAGAAAAATGTAAGCGAAAATGAAAAGAATTATCTATGTCCCGCATGATTTATTAAATAGAAATTATGGCGCGTTAAAATTAGCTAATAAATCAGATGATCTAATTGTTTTAATAGAAAGCCACCGCACAATTCATGACCAAAAGTGGCATAGTCAACGACTGCAATTCATAATTTCTAGTGCCAGGCATTTTGCGGCTGAACTTACAAAAGATGGCTATCAAGTTATTTATCGAAAATCTGCAACCACTCTTGATGGTCTAAGGCAGGTTGCACAAGAGCATGGAATTAGTGATTTCATCACTACCCAGCCGACTGGATATAGAAGAATAGAAACTCTTAAAGAATTACAAATCAAGTATGTAGACAATGATTTTTTTTTAACACCAAAGGTTGAATTTAACCAATGGGCTAAATCGCAGAAGAGTTTTAAGATGGAGAATTTCTATCGTCAACAAAGGATTAAATTTAATTTATTGATGGAAGCAGATAAACCCGTAGGTGGTGAGTGGAATTACGATCATGAAAATCGCAACCCAGTTCCGAAAGATTATCAACCACATGAACTTAAACCATTTAAGTTTGATCAGATTGATCAAGAGGTTGCTGATGAGGTTTCCAAAGTTAAATCTTGGGGCAAGAGCGAAAATAAGTATTGGGCAACAACTCGTAAACAAGCTTTACAAAGGTTAAGTGAGTTTTTAGAGTTTAACTTTGAAAATTTTGGTGCATATGAAGATGCCATGCCAATTAATAGCTGGTCGGTTAATCACTCAGTGATTTCACCTTACCTGAACAATGGATTGCTACATCCAATGGAGGTCGTAGAAGCAGCTATCACTCGATATGAAGCGGGTGGAATTTCACTTTCTTCTTGTGAAGGATTTATTCGACAAATAATTGGTTGGCGGGAATATGTAAATGGTATGTATTGGTATTTGGGTGAAGAGTTTAAGAAGGAAAATCAACTAGCTGCGAATCGAAAATTACTCCCATTATTTGATGATCCAACCAAAACCAAGATGAAATGTGTTTCCACAATAATTTCTGATATTGAAGAACGTGCCTGGACCCATCACATACCGCGACTAATGGTGCTTTCAAACTTAGCAAATTTAACTGGTGTTAATCCAATTGAATTTCTAGATTGGATGCGCCGTGTATTCATAGATGCCACTGACTGGGTTATGGTGCCAAATGTAATTGGTATGGGATTGCATGCAGATGGCGGCAAGATGATGACCAAACCGTATGTTTCTGGTGGTGCTTATATTTCAAAGATGGGTCAATTCTGCAAAGGATGTGAATATGATCCAAAGGTAAGAGTTGGTGAAAACGCCTGTCCATTTACAAATTTGTATTGGAATTACTTAGACCAACATCAAGAAAGATTTAAGAAGAATCATCGTATGTTTCAGCAGATTAATGGTCTTAAACGTTTGAGCAATATCGATGAGGTAAAGCTGCAGGCCGCTAACTACTTAGATCTGTTAAGCACTGGTCAGATTTAAGATAATCTAGCGCCGCTATGACACTAAAGCCGGAAATTACTAAATACCTATCTGACCGAGCACTGCTCAAACTCCCCCAACTCTGGGAAGCGCCAGTTTCGGTGCATCGAGCTAACTCGCATTTAAGTGTGGCCCTGCAACAACCACTTACTGACATTTATAGCGTTAAACACAAAAGTATTCCTGGCCCTACAAGTAATCTACCAATCAGAATTTACCGGCCAAATGATGCAACTGATCTTCCAGCATTAGTTTTCTTTCACGGAGGCGGTTGGGTTTTAAATTTTCTAGATATTTATGAACCCGCACTAAGGAAGTTATCTAATTTAGGGAAGTTTGTAATAATTGCAGTTGATTATCAGAAAGCACCTGAACATCCATTTCCTATTCCATTTGATGATTGTTTCGCTACCTTGAAATGGGTTAGTGATAACGCAACAGAGTTAGGTATAGACAAAAGCTCAATCGGAGTCGGTGGTGACAGTGCTGGTGGCAATCTTGCATCGGCAGTTGCATTAAAGGCGCGGGATGAGAAATCCATTGAACTGGCTTTTCAAATTCTCATCTATCCATGCAATAACAATTTAATGGATTACCAGAGTGCAATTGATAATGGCGAAGGATTTGGCTTAACCACAAAGTCTATGCAATGGTTTTGGCAACAGTATTTGCAAGATAAGCAGGATCACACAAACTCTTATGCAGTTCCTGCGATTGCTTCGGACTTTTCCAAGTTAGCACCCGCTATTGTTCTGGCTTCACAGTTTGATCCTTTAACTGATGATGCGAAAATTTATTACCAAAAATTATTATCGGCGGGAGTTGCGGCTATTTATAAAGAGTATCCAGGACAAATTCACGGTTTATTCAATTTAGGCGGAGTTACTGCCGATGCTGATTTAATGTATTCAGATATTGCAACTGAGGTAAATGCTTTATTGGGAAGAAATTAATTGAGTAAAACTGGCTGGTCACGTTTTGCCATCGTTGGATTTATCTGGGGAGTTCCCTACTTATTTCTTAAGATAGCGGTTGAGGAAATCTCACCCGCTGTCGTAGTACTTGGTCGCGTTGGCATTGGCGCGCTCATCCTCTTGCCAATTGCACTGAAGCGAAAAGTATTTTTTATCAAGCGAAAGTATTGGCCCTTTGTTTTACTTTACACAGTTACTGAATTAGTTGGTCCTTGGTATTTCATTACAGTTGCTGAACAAAAAATTACCTCCGGATTAGCTGGATTATTAGTTGCAACAGTTCCAATCTGGGCTGCCATCTTGGCCTCATTTTTTGGTGATAAAACGGTTTGGCATGCTGGCAGATTATTTGGATTAATAGTTGGTTTCATCGGAGTCATCGCTGTTGTTGGAATTGAGTCATTAAGTGGACGCCAAGATATCGTTGCAATTGGCATGGTTATTTTGGCCGCTATGGGTTACGCCTATGCAATTAATATGATCACAAGAAGAATTCCGGAAGTGCCTGGACTTGGATTAAATACCTGGGCAATGATCTTGACCGCTCTAGTTTTTCTACCATTTGCAATCGGAAGCTGGCCAACACAAAGACCATCTGTTGAAGCGATTGGAGCGGTTGTAATACTTGGCGTATTTTGTACTGCAATTGCATTTGTAATCTTCTTTAAATTAATTGCTGAGGTTGGTCCGCCCAGAGCCTCTTTGGTTACTTATTTAAATACTGCTGTTGCAGTTGTTCTTGGTGTAATAATCTTGGATGAACCATTTACCTTAGGAATTGCAATTGGCCTACCTTTAGTACTGGTTGGCTCTTACTTCGCTAGTCGGAAAGTGAATCGGTAAATCCAAGGCGAGCTAGCATCTTTGGATCTTTTTGCCACTCTTTAGAAACCTTTACATGTATCTGCAGGAATACCTGCATTCCAACTATGTTCTCAATAGATTTTCTAGCTAATGTACCGATTGCTTTTAATTTACTTCCTTGAGGTCCAATAATTATTCCCTTTTGGCTATCTCGCTCCACATGCAAGGTTGCAACTACATCGTAGAGATTGCCACCTTTACGCTCTCCCATTTCATCAATTGTCACCATAACTGAATGAGGT
>CAFAAW010000006.1_pt1 | contig 18499 bp, 17 predicted proteins | sample 7267701 | NCBI WGS metagenome assembly CAFAAW01 (sample SAMEA6813997, study PRJEB35770) | freshwater metagenome | biome: Freshwater; feature: Freshwater reservoir; material: water | place: Czech Republic | collected 2017-08-18 | depth 30m m | reverse complement strand
TGAAATAAACCACCACTCATTACCAAATGCTCTGGTGGAGTTTCAATATGCAAAATCCCAGCACCAGCTGTCATCCATTGGGTATCGCCATTTGAAATTGTTCCGCCGCCGCCGTGATTATCGTAATGATCAAAGATGCCATCAATAATGTAAGTAACAGTTTCAAAACCACGGTGTGGATGCCAAGGAGTTCCCTTTGGTTCACCAGGTGCGTACTCAACCTCACCCATTTGATCTAAGTGAATAAATGGATCTAAATCTGCTAAATCAACGCCAGCAAATGCCCGACGAACTGGAAAGCCTTCACCTTCATGTCCTTGTGGCGCAGTTGTAACACTTTTAACTCGGCGCGCACGGGCAGCCGGATCGGCAATAACTCTTGGAAGGACAGTTATATCTTTAACTGTTACAGCTGGCATCGATGAATCCTTCTAATTAATTAAAGTTTGCGAACTTAAAGTGCTTTAAGTGCAGATACTACTTTAGTTAATGAATCCTTCGCATCTCCAAATAACAAAGTGGTCTTTGGCTCGTATAGAAGTTCATTTTCAATTCCGGCAAAGCCAGGGCGCATTGAACGTTTTAAGAAGATCACATTGCCAGCCTTATCAACCTCAAGAATTGGCATGCCATAAATTGGGCAACCAGGTGTGGTCTTAGCAGCCGGGTTCACAACATCATTTGCGCCAACAACTAATACAACATCAGTTTGTGGGAAGGTTGGATTTACCTCCTCCATTTCCACTAATTGCTCATATGGCACATTTGCTTCAGCAAGTAAAACATTCATATGTCCGGGCATACGTCCGGCAACTGGGTGAATTCCATATGCAACATCAACACCTTTTGCAGTTAACAAATCAGCTAACTCGCGAACTGTGTGTTGTGCTTGTGCAACAGCTAAACCAAAGCCCGGAACAATTACAACTCGTTGTGCGTAGTTAAGCAAAATTGCTACATCATCTGGTGAACCAGATTTAACTGGACGAGACTCTGCCGCACCAGTTGCAGCGGTTGCTTTGGCGGTAAATGCACCAAATAAAGTTCCAAACAATGAACGTCCCATTGCTTCTGCCATTAATCGAGTCAAGATCGTGCCAGATGCTCCAACTAATGTGCCAGCGATAATTAATAAGGTTGTTTGAAGTACATATCCACTTGCTGCAACAGTTAAACCGGTAAAGGCGTTAAGTAATGAGATCACAATTGGCACATCTGCGCCGCCAACTGGAAGAACAAATAAAATACCAAATAACAAAGAAAGCGCGCCATTAATTAACAGTGGCGCAGTTCCACCTGATGAAATTACCCAACCACCTGTGGCTAAAACCGCCAATAAAGTTAGTGCAATTAATTGACGTCCAAATGGAAAAATAACTGGGCGAGTAGTCATTAACTCTTGCAACTTTAAGAAGGTAATTATTGAACCAGAGAAGGAAACACAACCAACAATTACGGTAAATACCGTGGCAACAACTTCGGCCACAGTTGCGCTATCACCTAATTTTAAGTACTCAACAATTGCAACAAGTGCGGCAGCACCTCCACCAACACCATTAAACAAGGCGACCAATTGCGGCATCTGTGTCATTTGAACTTTACGAGCAGCTGGCACACCAACTAAAACTCCAAATGCAATTGCACCAAGAATTAAAGGCAGATGATTAAGTGCTTTTCCATCATTTGCATAAAAGAAAACAATAACTGTTGCGATAGTGGCACCAATTGCGCCGATGATATTTCCACGGCGAGCCGATTTTGGTGAAGATAAACCCTTTAACGCCAGAATAAAACAGATACCAGCTAATAATCCAATTAGGTCATAAAGATTTTGGCTCATTATTTACCGCCTGATTCTTGCCCAGCGGAATCTTTTTTCGGCCTTGGCTTTCCTTTAAACATCTGCAACATGCGATCGGTAACTACAAAGCCACCAACCATATTTATTGTTGCTAACACAATGGCAATAATGGCCAGGGTAAGTTCTAAGGTGGTTTCTGAATGATCGGCAACCAAAATTGCACCAACCAAAATAACTCCGTGAATTGCGTTAGCACCACTCATTAACGGTGTGTGCAAGGTTGTTGAAACTTTAGAGACAACCTCAAAGCCAACAAATATAGATAGTAAGAAGATGGATAACAGCGCTAATTCATTGCTCATTATTTTCCCGTTCTACTTACTTTTTTCTCGGCGCGCACCATTGTGGGTTAGCGCTGCGGAATCAATAATTTCATCTGAAAAATCAGGCAGAATTTCACCAGTTGCTTTGCCATCAACAGTTTTACTCATTAACAAAAGCAAATTAACAACATTTCGGGAGAACAACATAGATGCGTGATAAGGCAATTGGCTTGGCACATCTTTACCGCCCCACATAGTCACACCAGCACTTGTTGTAATAACTTCACCGGCAACACTGCCTTCAACATTTCCACCAGTCTCAGCAGCAAGATCAACAATTACTGATCCTGGTTTCATTTGCGCTGCCATTTGCGCAGTAACTAATCGGGGCGCAGTGCGACCAGGAACGGCAGCTGTAGTTATTAATACATCCGCCTCTGCGATATAAGGAGTAAGTAATTCTCGTTGTTTGGCTGCGCGCTCCTCAGTCATTTCGCGGGCATAACCACCGGCACCTTCTAGTGCCTCTAATTCCAAGGTAATAAATTTTGCGCCCATTGATTTAACTTCATCAGCAGATGCTGGACGAACATCATATGCACTAACTATTGCGCCTAATCTTTTAGCAGTTGCAATTGCTTGTAAGCCAGCAACACCGGCGCCAAGCACAACAACCTTTGCTGGTGTAACTGTGCCAGCTGCAGTCATAAGTAATGGGAAAAATTTAGGTGAAAGTTCGGCAGCAACAAGGGATGCGCGATAGCCAGCACATAAGGCTTGTGAAGTTAATGCATCCATTGATTGGGCGCGTGAAATACGAGGCACCATTTCGAGTGAGAAAGCGGTAACACCTGCTGCAACTGCAGCATCGATGGAATCTATTGAACCAGTTGGTGATAAAAATGAGATTGTGATTGCACCCTTTTTAAGTGTTTTCATCTGCGCCGGAGTTAATGGTTGTACGGAGAGAACAACATCTGCGCCAGTTAATACATCACCTGATTTAACATCTGCACCTGCGGTTTTAAACTCTTGATCAGCTGCTTGTGCGTTAACTCCAGCACCAGATTCAATTACAACTTCAAGTCCGGCTTTAGTTAATTTAGAAATAATATCTGGCACAAGTGCAACGCGTTTTTCGCCCGCTTTTATCTCTTTCGGAACTGCAATGCGCATGGCGTTAATCTACTCTCAATTTCCGGTCAGATCACCGCGGGTTAAGTGATACAGCAATGCTTGAATAGTAGTTCTGCGATGAAAAGCTTGTCGCCAGATTACAGATTTTGTTCCATCGATCACAGAGGCTGCAACCTCTTCACCGCGATGGGCTGGTAAGCAATGCATAAAGATGGAATCTTTTTTGGTTAGTGACATCAACTTATCGGTAACTGCAAATGGTGAAAGTGCAGCAATTTTCTCGGCGCGATCAGATTCAGAATCACCCATCGACATCCAAACATCGGTGTATAAAACGCTGGCATCTTTTGCGGCCGCTTCTGGATCAGTTAAAACTTCAACCTTGCCACCTGATTTATTTGCAATTGCAATGGCTTGTTTAACAACTGCATCTTTAGGCGCCCACTTACCACTTGGTGTTGCAACGACCACATGTGCACCCATGGTCGCGCCCATAATTAACCAAGCAGTTGCCATATTGTTGCCATCACCTAAGTAAACAAATTTACGTCCGGAAATATCTTTACCAAAGTTTTCTCGGATCGTGATCCAATCTGCAAGTAATTGAGTTGGATGATCATCATCTGTTAATGCATTTATGACCGGAATAGTTGCGTGCTTGCCAAGTTCATCTACATCTGATTGGGCAAAGGTGCGAACAATTAATGCATCACAAAAACCAGAGATAATTTTTGCTGTATCAGCGATAGTTTCACCGCGTCCGATTTGCAGATCATCACCTCTTAAAAATATTGGTGAACCACCTAAATGAGCCACAGCAGTTTCAGAGGCCAATCTGGTTCTAGTAGATGATTTAGTCATGTAAATCGCAACAGTTTTTTTGGATAAATGTTTCTTGGCAGCTAACGGTTTTTTTGCAAACTTAGCGGCGGTATCTAGCAGTAATTCAATATCACTCTTGGAAAGATCAGAGGTGTGCAGTAGATCTTTCATCCCAGATTTCATTGAATAAGCCTAATCGCAAAGGGTTAGATCACGATAATATTTACGCATGGGATTCCTCTCTGATTTGCTGGAAAAGACAAAGCCCGCTGAAACTTCACTAAATATTGATGAAGGAGATCATGAGCGGTTTTCTCATTATGTAGACAAAAATAAAATCACTGAATCTGCAGTGACGGGAAAGCCGGTTCGCGCCCTGTGTGGCAAGAAGTGGATACCAAATCGAGATCCTCAAAAATTTCCAGTGTGCCCAACATGTAAAGAGATTCACGCTTCCTTTAAGTGAAATTTAAGGTTAACCCGATAACCTAATTTGTGTGAGAAAAATACTTGTCACCGCACTTACACTCTTTTTTGTAACTGCCAACTCTTTTTTCACACCGGCTGGCGCAGACAATCCACCTCGTCGAATTTTATCTGGTTGGCTTGATGGATCACCAACTATTTATTTACCATCAGTAGATACAAATTTTAATTACGATGTAATCCGCGATGTTTCACCATTTTGGTATGGCTTGGCTAGTGAAAGCAAAATTACAGATAAATACACATTAGGTTTGTATACAAAACCAATCACAGTTGCATTGCAAGATTTAAAAACTCGTGGCTTAATTGTTATTCCGACAATTACCGATGATCAACCAGTTCGCACCCTTGCTGGAATTTTGGCAAACGAAGGCAAGCGAGCTACCTTAGTAAAAACCATAAAAGATCTAGTAACAAAATATAATTACGATGGTATTGATTTAGATTTTGAAAAGTTTTATGCAAAGGGTGAAACTCGAGCCAATTGGGTTGCCATGAAACCTAATTGGGTAAGTTTTATTAAGGAGTTATCGGCAACTTTGCATGCCGACAGTAAATTATTATCAGTTACAACTCCACCAGATTTTGACCCAGCAACTAAACGTGCTGGCAATTGGGTTTATGCATGGAGTGAAATCGGACCACACATTGATCGACTTCGCATCATGGCTTATGACTATTCAACAATTACACCTGGTCCAATCGGCCCACTTGATTGGACTGAGGATGCAGTTAAGTTTGCAATCACACAAATGCCAGCATCAAAGGTCTTTGTTGGAATTCCTGGTTATGGCAGAGATTGGATTACAAAGGTAGAGGGTGCTTGTCCAACCGCTTTTGCTTCAACAATTATTGTTGGCGGCAGAGCAAGTTTGGCGATGCGAGATGCGGTTAATTTAGCTAGTACTTATGGTGGTGAAGCAAAGTACAACACAACATTTGCAGAGAACTCTTATGTTTACAAAAAACCATATTCTGATCCAACAAATAGCGCGATCACATGTACTGCGACAAGAACTGTTTGGTATCCAGATGAGCGCTCTTACGCCGCCCGTGCTGCACTTGTTGGTAAGTATCGATTAGGTGGAGTTGCAGTATGGACATTTGGTAAAGAGACTGCGGCAGCAGCAACTGCAATTAAAAATGTTGCCAAAGCAATTGCTCCAGATGTAATCGTCAGCGCGATTGCAACTGATCTTGAGCAAATAAATTACGGCGCCACATTTAATCTAACTGGCACATTTAAATTGCCAGATAAGACACCAGTTGCAGGTTTAAATGTGCGATTTGAGGTTAAGAACTCAACAGATTCAACTTGGCGATCAATTGCAGTGGGTGTAACAGATGCCGCTGGCACCATTACCGCACCAGCCATTGTTGCCGAAAAAAGTCAGATTCGTTTAGTAAGTGAAGGCTCTTGGGAGCGATTAGAGGCAAAGAGTTTAGAGAAAGCAATAAATGTTGCACCAAATATCATGATGCAACTTCCATCTTCGGTAAAGGCCACAAGTGCCTATCAAGTTAAGGGCCAAATATTTCCAAAGAGTGCAGGTGTAAGTGTTAATGTAAAACGAAATGGCGTAGTTATTGGCAGTTATTTAACCGATGCAACCGGCGGCTTTAATTTCACTTTAATAGAGAAGGAAGCCAATCTTGTTAATTACCAAGCTAGCGTTGCGGCAAATGCCAAGATGGGCGCTGGCAACTCCGAAATTTACCCTCTTTTAATTAGATAGTTACTTAATAGATAATGGGTGCATGAGCACCGAGACCGAAGCGTTAGAGGAGTTAGATCTCTCTAAATTCTTTGATCGACCTTGGGTAACAATTGTTTGGGATGATCCAGTTAATTTACAAAGTTATGTAACTTATGTCTTTATTAAATTATTTGGCTTTAGCAAAGAGAAAGCTCATGAGTTAATGATGAAGGTTCACACCGAAGGCAAAGCGGTGGTATCAGCTGGAACTCGGGAAGCCATGGAGAATGATGTGCAACGTTTACATGAACATGGATTATGGGCAACTTTGCAAAGAGATATTGATAAGTGATGCGAAAAATAAATGGGTGAATTTAAAGGAACACCAGCAACTGGTGATTTAACAGTTGCATTAAGCAATGATGAATTGCATATATTAATTAATTTAGTTGAACAATTACTTGAGTTATTAGGCGAGCGAAACTTTGCTCATCATTACCAATCAGATGATCCCTTTGCGCAATTAATGGCGGCGCAGTTAATGAATATGGAGCCACTATCGGCGCCAGAAGATCCAGTATTAAATAGATTATTACCAAATGCATACGCCGATCCAGAGGCAGCTGATGAGTTCCGTAAATATACAGAGCCAAGACTTCGCCAAATAAAACAACAACATTTAATGTATTTGCGTGAGCAGCTGGTATTTCCAGTAGATCATGAATTACCTAAAGCAGATATTTCTATTACCGATGCACAACAATGGTTATTGGCGATTAATGATGTGCGCCTGGCGTTGGCGGTTAGATTAAATGTCACACCAGATAGCTTTGAAAAGTTTGAGTTATTGCCAGATACTGATCCGCAAAAATCTTTACTGGCTGTCTACTTCTGGCTTGGTGGCATACAAGAGAAGTTGATTGAACACCTATAGGGCAATTTAAGAATTTAATTTAAGCATTTAGATAAAAAATCCGCGGCCCCCTTTCGGAAGACCGCGGATTTTTAATTTAAAACGAAGGCGATATTACTTAGTGATCGTCCTTCATTCCCTCTGCTACTGACTTCATCTTTGCAATCTTGTAGATTGTTAGACCGAATACACACTTTGCCAATACGTCAGCAATTGTGTAACCAATTTGACGATTTACGAATGCACCAGCTGAAGCTGCATTTGCTGAGTCAATGATTGGTAGTAAGTAAGAGATTGGGTAAACGCCCCATGTAGCGATAAGTAGAAGACGTAGGCGACCAACTGTTGCTGCCACGCCATCTGGTTGACGCTCTAGAGACTTTGAAAGTTCTACGAATAGAACATAAAGAATGTATAGGAAAGGAAGTGTTGATAGAACACCCCAAATAATCTTTGTGTTGTTATCAGTTGCGATTTCTCCTGGGTAACCAAGAGCGATCATTGCTGCAGATGCAGGAACTAGGCGGCTGATCAATGAAGATGCTGCTGCCTTAGCTAGTGCAAGTACTGCAATAACTTCAACTAATAGAAGAGGCACAGTAAGAATCCAGTCAACGTAGCGGTATGCCTCGTTGAATGCTCCTTGGCCAGTTCCTGTCTTCAATGAACCATTTTCAAATGACTCATGGAATGAGTTGAAGATTCGCATGTAGTGGTAGCCAGCAATGAATGTAACCATTGATGACATAACTAATGCTGCACGGTACTTAGGAAGTACACGTGATTGTGAAACTAATGTATAAACGGTGCAAGCTAGCATCGATATAAGTCCGAATGAGAAGACGTTATATAGAAGACCAAACTGGCCGTCGGTAAGTGCGATTGAACTCATCTAAATTAGCCTCCATAGGCATTTAGGTTGCTCATATCCGTTTGGATATAAGCGAGTGAAGATTGCTAGCTCCATATGAGCGCTAGCACTTTTCACCTGCCATAAGAATGGGGGTTACTCGCAGGTTGGGCAAGGCTAATCGCAGGAAAATCTCAGAATTTCTCTAGATCTTTGGCGCAATTGAGCGTAAATTCCTCGAATATCAGGTCGGAAAGTAAGCCCCGCCTACACTTAACCAAATGTCCGCCACAAATACCCCCGCCAAAACCGCACCCATTGGCATCTTCGATTCCGGTGTTGGTGGCCTAACTGTTGCTCGCGCAGTTATTGATCAACTGCCCGGTGAATCAATTCTTTATGTTGGCGATACAGCCCGTGGTCCTTATGGTCCAAAAACTTTGGCGCAGGTTCGCACCTACGCATTAGAAATTATGGATCAGTTAGTTGAAGCTGGCGTTAAAGCAATTGTGATTGCCTGCAATACCGCAAGTGCGGCAATGCTGCGTGATGCACGAGAGCGTTATTCAATTCCAGTTATTGAAGTTATTCAACCTGCAGTTCGCCGCGCAGTTTCGGCAACTAGAAGTGGCAATGTTGGCGTAATTGGTACGGTGGCAACTATCGAATCAAAAGCTTATTTAGATGCATTTGCCGCAGCACCACAATTAAAAATAACCTCCATCGCATGTCCGTTATTTGTTGAGTATGTAGAACGTGGTGAAACTAGCGGGGCGCAAATTACCAAGGTGGCACAGGGTTACTTGGCACCACTTACATCAGCCAAGATCGACACATTAGTTTTAGGTTGCACGCACTATCCATTATTAACTGGTGTTATTTCATATGTCATGGGCAATGAGGTCACATTAGTTTCTAGCGCTGAAGAGACTGCAAAGGATTTATATCGAACATTGGTAGAGAAGAGTTTGCTTAATGACTCTGGGGCAGCGGTAACCCATAAGTTTGTGGCCACTGGAAATGCCGATAAGTTCAGCACCTTGGCTCGTCGATTTTTGGGGCCAGAGGTTGTTTCAGTAAGTCAAAAGATTTAATTTAAGTAATCCAAAGTCGAGGGAGATCAAATGTCACGTATTGATGGAAGAACACCAGATCAACTTCGCAAAATCTCATTTACTAGAAATTGGTTAAATAACGCTGAAGGCTCTGTATTAGTTGAGTTTGGTAATACCCGAGTTCTTTGCGTTGCATCCTTCACGCCAGGCGTGCCTCGTTGGCTAGTTGGTAAAGGTGTTGGTTGGGTAACTAGTGAATATGCAATGTTGCCAAGAGCAACACATACTCGTTCTGATCGCGAAAGTGTTAAAGGAAAATTAGGTGGACGTACTCAAGAAATTTCTAGATTAGTTGGTCGCTCACTTCGCGGTGTTGTTGATATGAAAGCACTTGGAGAGAACACAATTGTGATTGATTGTGATGTTCTACAAGCAGATGGTGGAACTAGAACCGCTGCAATTACAGGTGCATATGTTGCACTGCAAGATGCAATTACTTGGGCGAAGGCAAATGGACATGTTGCGCAAGGGGCTAACCCAATTTCGCAATCTGTTGCTGCGGTATCGGTAGGAATCATTAATGGCACACCAATGCTTGATCTTTGTTATGAAGAGGATGTAACTGCTGAGACTGATATGAATATTGTTTGCACAGGGGATGGAAATTTTATTGAAGTTCAAGGAACTGCAGAAGGAAAACCATTTGATCGCGCACTCCTAAATAAATTATTAGATCTTGGTGCTGCTGGTTGTGCGCAATTAGCAAAGCTGCAGACGCAAGCACTGGCTTAATTTCGGTTTAGCAATTGCGTAAATTAGTTTTAGCAACACAAAACAATGGAAAAATTGCGGAGTTTGAAAGATTATTAGCAGAACATGCAAGTGATATAAAAGTTCTTGGCTTAGCTGATTTTCCAAATATGCCAGATGTTGCAGAAACCGGAAGTACTTTAAGTGAAAATGCTTTTCTGAAAGCACGCGCAATTGCTGCATTTACCAACCTGCCAGCACTTGCTGATGACAGTGGCTTATTTGTTGATGAATTAAATGGCGCACCAGGTGTTTATTCAGCCAGGTTTGGTGGTTATTCCGGCAATATTGCAAAAGAGCGTGATCAAATTAATATTGAAAAATTGTTGGCGGAGTTAAAAAATACGACAGCCAAAAAGCGAAGTGCGCAATTTAAATGCGCAGTGGTCTTTGTAAACCCAACTACAAATTATGAGCATGAAGTAATTGGCGTACTGCCGGGCCGAATCGCTGAAATTGCGGCGGGTGATTCTGGATTTGGGTATGACCCAATTTTTCTGCCAGATTCCGTTGAACAAACGCTTGCGCAACTTGGTGCGGGGGTGAAGGACAGGATTAGTCATCGCGGGCAAGCATTACGTGCGATGGTGCCGATCTTGAGCGAGCATCTGTAATTGCTCATGTATCCTTACGACTAGGAGATTTTCCGAAAACCTCGATTTCCAACCGCAACTTAATAAGTTGCAAGATAAAAAGGAGTTACTAAGTGGCCGCAAAGAAAACCGCCCGCAAGGCGCCAAAAAAATCTGCTAAAAAGGCAGTTAAGAAAGCTGCAAAGCGTTCAACTGCAAAGAAATCAACTGCGCGTAAAGCGGTTAAGAAAACTGCAAAGCGCTCTGCAAAGAAATCTGCGAAGAAGTCTTCAAAGAAATCATCAACTTACAAAGTTCCACCAGTTCCACTAGGTGGTTCATCTCGTTCATCAGTTTCTACAATTTCAACAACTCCAAAACCAGCAAGCTCTTCATACTCAACAGCTAAGAAGAGTAAGTCAACATCTGGTTCATCAAACAAGGTGATGTTCGCAGTAATTTTAGGAATTGTTGTTTTGGCGGTTGCAGTAATTGCAAGTAATTCATCAACAGATGAATCAACAACAGTTACACCAACACCTGCTGTATCTGAGAGTGCAACACCTACTGAATCAGCATCAGCAACATCTGCCCCACTTGCTGCACATGAGGCTCCAATTAAAATTGTTGCTCATTACACAGCATCAGGTGCAACTGTTTTCTGGAAGGCTCCAGCAACAGCAACTGAAGGAATTACTGGTTACAACCTAGAACTTCGTGCTGGCAACACAGGCGATTGGAAATTAGTTGCAACAGTTCCTGCAACTCAATTCTCACAAGATATTACAAAATCAGATTCAACAGGTTGGGCACAAGTTAAAGTCTCAACTGTTTACTCTGATGGCGAAGTTGTAGCTGGAAAGATTTTCGGACTTCCAGGCAGCTGGGCTTAATCAAAAAGTAATTTAAATAATCCTCACCAAGAAATTGGTGGGGATTATTTTTTTATAAGATCTAGAACTTTTAGTACAGATGCAACATACGCATCTGATCCAGTCGGACTTAAGTGCACACCATCTGGTGCAAATAATTCTGGATGTCCTTCTGAAATATTTTGCCAATCAATTAATCTAACATTTGGATATCTACTAGCTACCCGCGAAATAATTTGATTGTTTTCATCGCGCCATGGTCTTGGAACAGCCGTGTTAACCACAATTATTTGTGGTTGATTTTTAATTACCTCAAAGATATCAATCACAGTTTGTTCACTTAACTTATTATTATTTCCTAGATTAAAAATTACCGGTGATTCTGGGACTGATGATTGATCTACTCGCATAACTGCAAGTAATTCAGGTGCTTGCCGGCCAACACGTGCATTTATTAATGAAATATGCACCTGCTTTTCAAGCTTGGCTCTAATTCCCAGAATAACTGAATCTCCAGTTACCCATAATCCAGTTGTGCTTCCTAAATCTTGAGTTGCACTCTGATCTGTTTCCAACTCTTGGGCTGCTTGTCTGGCAAGTAAATCAGCTTTGTTAATTGCTTGAACAGAGATAGAGGTTGAAACTGCAATTAATGAAACTATTGAAATTACAATGTAAGTTTTATGTCGTAATTGAACTTTTGGCGCCCGGTACTTAATGCCACGAATCCAATTTTGAATATTTCCTTGGCGAAATGGAATTTCTACCCAACGAAGTGAAATGTCAGCAAGTGCTAGAACCAATAGAACTCGGGCCAAATAAAGAGCCCATGGATCACCTGTTATATCCACGGATGGCCTGGTAACTTGGAAAACAACCCAGTGCCAAATATAAATTCCATAACTGCGTTCGCCAATCCACGCAAACGGGGCGCTGCTAATTAGCGGAGCAAATCGAGAAGCTGGATGAACCAATGAAATGATTACTAAACAACCAAAAATGCCGGCAAGTGGGAATGCAATTTTATAAAGTGTGGCATTGGTTTCATCAATAAAGAAAAATGTACTTAGTAATCCAAGTAATCCAACAACACCAATACCGTCGACTACATCTTGAGCACGCTTTGCGATATCAGCACTTAAGTTTTGCGGAATCCAACTTACGGCAAGTGCGGCTCCTAGGAATAAACCTAGTGAGTGAGTATCAGTACCAAAGTAAACATGGCTTACTTGTTGCGCATTTGATGCATCCAGTTTTAGAGAAACTAAGAATAATGTGGCGCCTGAAATCATGGCGATTGCTAAAGCTGCACGGGCAACATTTTTCTTTCCGAAATACTTAAGAACGGTTAATAAAATTACTGGCCAAATCAAATAAAACTGAAGCTCAACTGCAAGTGACCAAGTGTGCTGAAGTAATGGCGGCCTACCAATCGCTTCAAAGTAATCTTGATGACGAGCAACTAGAGACCAGTTCATTGTTCCAGTTAATGCGTAAGGTAAATCTTTTAAAAACCTTCTAATTGCTTCAGGGGCCCAAACTCCAATAAAAATAATGGTGCTAAAGACCATAAATAAAAAGCCTGGATAAATTCGGCGCAATCTTGCCCAATAAAAGGCGCGCAGATCGAGCGCACTTGATCGATTAATTGAATCGAGAATTAATCTAGTAATTACATAACCGGAAATAACAAAGAATAGATCAACGCCCAAGAAGCCGCCGGGAATCCAAGAGATACCTAAGTGGTAGAGAACTACTGCAGTAACTGCAATTGCCCGCAAGCCATCAATAGATTGAATATGGCGAACTGGCTTAGTGGTAGATGTACTCATCTAGAGAAAATCTGGTTCTACTAAATTAATAACTTCTGTAGTTATTAATTACTTCTTTTTCTTAGCAGGTGACTTCTTTTTATTTGCAGCTCTTTTATTTGCAGCCTCTTTTTTGGCTGCAGCTTTTCTGGCCGCAATCTGTTGACGCTCAGCGGCAAGTGCTTGCTGCTTACCTTTTCCGGAAACAAAAGTTTTACCTGCAGGCTTATTTGCTGCATCTAGATTGGCGTTGATGTCCATTTGCAATTCAGCCAGACGATCAAATGCATGTTGTAATTTTTGACGAGTTTGTTGAATTGCTTGTTCAGCTGCATTTAAAGATGCATTTTGGGAACGGTGTAGGCGCTCGGCCTCCGAGATGGCGCTAGATAACCAACCTCGATAATCAATTATCTGACTTGCGGCATTTTCAATCATCTTTTGAGATTCACGACGTGCCGCAGATGTTAGCTGAGTTGCCTCACGGGTAGATTCATTTAAAGTTTCTTCAGCTTCAGCTTCCGCATTTGAACGAAGTTCATCCGCATCATCTTCAGCTGCTTGCAAGTACTTACGACCACGATTTTCGGCGGCACTCAGAATTGCCTTTGCTTTAGTCTCGGCAGATTCTAATTTTTCTTTAATTTCGCGAGTAGATTCATTAATAATTTTCTGTGCTGCACTATTTGCTTTAGCTTCGCGAGCTTGTGCAGATTTGATAATGCTCATGGCGGTTTCAGTTGCCAGGATTTCAAACTCTTCTTTAGTTAAAGAGGTAATGTCGCGGCGAGAGCGCATGTCACTTAATTGTGATTCAAGTTGGCGAATACGTTCTAAGGCATTTTCAGCTGGCGCTGGTTGATCGGAACCTTCACCTTTAAAACCAACCCAAGATAAGAAATTTTTCTCTGCCATGTTGTGATCCTTCCGCTCAATTTTGAATAAAACAAGGGTGATTTATAAATGGAAAAATTTATTAAATTGGTGCGGGAGGTGGGACTTGAACCCACACGCCGAAGCACAGGTTCCTAAGACCTGCGTGTCTGCCATTTCACCACTCCCGCAATATCACTCACCGATCAAAGGCTGAGTAAGGGGGCAAGATTACGGTGCATATGCCATCTGCGCCAAACCCTCACCCTTGGTAAAGGCAGCAACGGGTAGCCTTGCTCAAATGAGTGAATCTTCCGCACAAACACTGGTTCAAACAGCGCTGCTTAGCGCGCTAAATCGAGTGATCGCTGCGGGTGAGTTAACAGCGCCATTACCTACTGAAATTAATTTAGATCGTCCCAAGAATCGCGAGCATGGTGATTATGCAACATCAGTTGCACTTGCGCTCGCCAAATCTGCTGGCATGCAACCTCGCGCAGTTGCCGAATTAATTGTTAAATCATTAACTGAAAATGATTTATTAACTGCAGCAGGAATAAGTAAGGTAGAAATAGCTGGCCCTGGATTTATAAATATAATTTTGGATACTGCAAGTCAAGGCGCAGTGGTAATTGAGATATTAAAAAATGCCAAGAAATTTGGTCATGGCAAATGGTTAAGTGATAAAAAAATAAATCTAGAGTTTGTTAGTGCCAACCCAACTGGTCCATTACATCTTGGGCACACCCGCTGGGCCGCTGTCGGAGATGCACTTGGCCGAGTTTTAAGCGCTGCCGGTGCTGATGTAATTCGCGAGTTCTATATAAATGATCGCGGCAATCAGATGGATTTATTTGGTGCATCAATTAGAGCGGTAGCAATTGGAAAAGATCGCCCAGAAGATGGCTATCACGGTGAATATATTGCAGATTTGGCTGCAGAGATTTCCAAAAGTAATCCAGAATTTCTAAAACTATCTGAAGATGAAGCAATTGCGGCGTTTAGGGATGTCGGTTATAAATTACAGTTAAAGCAACAACAATCGGTGCTGGATAACTTCGGAACCCACTTTGATATTTGGTTCTCTGAGAAATCTTTATATGAAAAGGATTTTTTCCATCATTCATTAGAAAAATTAAAATCTCAAGGCCATGTCTTTGAATCCGAGAATGCAACTTGGCTACGCACAACAGATTTTGGTGATGATAAGGATCGGGTAATTATTAAGTCCGATGGCTCCTTTGCTTACTTTGCATCTGACACTGCTTACTATGTAAATAAACGCGAACGTGGATTTAATTTATGTATTTATATGGTCGGTGCAGATCACCATGGATATGTTGGTCGCTTGAAAGCAATCGCGGCATGTGCTGGCGATGATCCCGAAATTAATATTGAAGTATTAATTGGGCAGATGGTAAAAATTATGGAAGGTGGGGAGGAGTTAAAACTTTCTAAACGCGCTGGCACCATTATTACTTTAGAAGAGTTAGTAGAAAAAGTTGGCGTTGATGCAGCTCGTTACACATTAATTAGATATCCAACTGATACTCCAATGGTGATGGATGTGGATTTGCTTCGGAAAAATACTAATGAGAATCCGGTGTATTACGTGCAGTATGCACATGCTCGTATTTGTGCGGTATTACGTAATGCAAAAGAGTTTGGCATTAAATATGGCGCAGATGCATATCAAGCAGCCCTACTTTCACATGAGCGCGAACGCGAGTTAATTGGTTTGCTTGCTGAATTTCCAAGAGTTGTGCAAGGCGCCGCAGAGATGCGAGAGCCACATCGAGTTGCCAGGTATGCCGAGGAGTTAGCTGGTGTTTACCATCGCTTCTACAACGATTGTCGCGTGCTGCCACTAGGAGATGAAAAAGCTACAGAGTTAAACTCTGCACGTGCAACTTTATGTTTAGCAACTGCACAAGTAATTAGCAATGCCTTAGATTTACTTGGTGTTTCTGCGCCGGAGAAGATGTAATCCATGAGCTACTCAACCTCGCTATTTTCAAAGAATTTAAAGATTGAAAATGAAAATGATTTCGGTGGAACTATTTCAATAGCCAGCTGCTCTGCAACCGCGTTAACCAAAGAGTTTGGTTCACCACTTTTTGTCTTAGATCAAGCAGATTTTGCCGATCGTGTGAATGCCTGGCAACAAGCATTAACTCAGAGCTTTACTGGCGGAAAGCTTTATTACGCCGCAAAATCATTTATCTGCGTTGAAGTAGCTAAATGGTTAAATGAGTTAAATGTAAATCTTGATGTTTGTACAGGTGGTGAATTAGCTGTTGCACTTGCTGCAGAATTTCCAGCAAAGCGAATTGAGTTTCACGGCAACAATAAATCCGTAGCTGAAATAGAGATGGCTGTTTCAGCCGGGGTTGGCGCCATTGTTATTGATTCTTTTGTTGAGATCGAGCGGGTTGCACAAGTTGCAGCGGCTGCAGGTAAAAAACAAAATGTTTATGTTCGTTTAACACCTGGCGTTGAAGCACATACACATGAATTTATCTCTACTGCTCATGAGGATGTGAAATTTGGGTTTTCTATCGCAAGTGGCGCTGCCATGCAAGCAATTGAGAAATGTTTAGCGCAAGAATCATTAAATCTAATTGGCGTTCACTGCCATATCGGCTCGCAAATATTTGAGGTAACTGGCTTTACCTTAGCGGCGCAACGTTTAGTTGCAGCACTTGCTGCGGTGCGAGATAAGTTCGGTAAAGAGTTACCTGAGTTAAATATCGGTGGCGGTTATGGAATTGCCTACACCAAAAATGAAAAAGCCATTGCACCAGATGAGGTTCTTCCAGTATTAGCAAAGGTAATAAAAGATGAGTGCGCTAAAGCTAATTTAAAGGTGCCAACTATTTCCATTGAACCAGGTCGCGCAATTGTTGGTCCAACTACTACAACTATTTATGAGGTTGGAACTACAAAATCTGTAACGCTAGAGGATGGAACGCAGCGTAGATACATTTCAGTAGATGGCGGAATGAGTGAAAATATTCGACCAGCTTTATATGGTGCGACTTACTCTGCATTTTTAGCTAATCGCACATCAACTGCTAAAAGTATTTCATCACGAATTGTTGGCAAACATTGCGAAACTGGCGATATCTTAATTTTTGATTTACAACTGCCAGAAGATATTGCACCTGGTGATTTATTAGCATTTCCAGCAACTGGTGCATATGGACGCAGCATGGCTAGCAATTACAACCACATGCCACGACCTGCTGTTGTTGCAGTTAAAGATGGTGCTGCTCGCACAATATTACGCAGAGAAAATCAGGCTGATTTGCTCTCCTTAGACGTAATTGAAGTGCCACGGCGACTGTCATAAGTTTGAGATACTTCTCCAATGAGCTCTGCTAAATCAACTTTAAAAGTCGGCATGCTCGGCTGCGGCGTAGTCGGTTCACAAGTAGCCCGACTATTAATTGAAAATAAATCAGATTTATCTACTCGCGCTGGTGCAACTCTTGAGTTAGTAAAAGTTGCGGTTCGTGATCCAAAATCAAAAAAGTATGGGATCAAAGATGAGTTACTTACCTCAGATTTGAAATCAGTTGTTGCAGATCCCGATATTGATTTAATTATTGAAGTTTTAGGTGGCATCGAACCAGCACGAGAATTAATTTTAACAGCGCTTAAAAATGGTAAATCAGTTGTTACTGCAAATAAGGCATTACTTGCCAAGCATGGTGCGCAACTTTATGCCGCAGCCGATCAGGCAAATGTTGATCTTTACTACGAAGCTGCAGTAGCTGGCGCAATTCCAATTTTGCGTCCACTACGTGAATCATTAATTGGTGATCACGTGGTTCGAGTAATGGGAATTGTTAATGGAACTACAAATTACATTCTTACCAAGATGGATGAGAATGGCGCAGCATTTACTGATGCATTAAGTGAGGCACAAAAACTGGGCTTTGCTGAAGCAGATCCAACTGCAGATATAGAAGGAATTGATGCCGCAGCAAAGGCAGCTATCTTGGCTGGTTTAGCATTTCACTCTCGCGTTACTGATGTTGATGTTTATCGTGAAGGAATTAGCAAGATCACTGCAACAGATGTAAAGGTTGCTAAAGCTATGGATTTAATAATTAAATTATTGGCAATTGCAGATGTCACAGAAGATGGCGCTATTGCCGTTCGCGTACATCCAGCATTAATCTCTCGCAATCATCCATTGGCCTCAGTTCGCGACTCCTTTAATGCAGTTTTCGTAGAGTCACAAGCAGCTGGCCAAATGATGTTTTATGGTCGAGGTGCCGGTGGTGAGCCAACTGCTTCTGCAATTTTGGGTGATTTAGTTGCTGTTGCAAGACATAAAGTTTCCGGCGGACTTGGTCCACGTGAGAGTGATTATGCAGATCGCAAAATTGCCAAAATTGGCGAGACTAAAACTCGCTATTTAATTAGATTAAATGTGGCAGATAAACCTGGTGTGTTGGAATCGGTTGCT
>CAFAAW010000005.1_pt1 | contig 20888 bp, 20 predicted proteins | sample 7267701 | NCBI WGS metagenome assembly CAFAAW01 (sample SAMEA6813997, study PRJEB35770) | freshwater metagenome | biome: Freshwater; feature: Freshwater reservoir; material: water | place: Czech Republic | collected 2017-08-18 | depth 30m m | reverse complement strand
CAAGTTGAGATTTACTCAGACTCAGAACATGCTGACGAATACAACTTTTTGTTTATTGCAAAAGGTGGCGGCAGCGCTAATAAATCATTTTTATATCAAGAGACCAAAGCGGTATTAAATCCAAAATCATTTATGAATTGGTTAGATGAAAAATTACGCTCTCTTGGAACCTCTGCTTGTCCGCCGTATCACTTGGTAATAGTCATTGGTGGAACCAGTGCTGAGCACACCGTTAAAACAGCAAAGCTAGCCAGCACAAAGTATTTGGATTCACTTCCAACTACCGGTGATGCTAAAACTGGTCATGGCTTTCGCGATTTAGAGCTAGAAGAAGAGGTTTTAAAGTTAACTAGAACAATCGGAATTGGTGCGCAATTTGGTGGAAAGTATTTCTGTCATGATGTTCGCGTAGTACGTCTGCCTCGTCATGGTGCATCTCTTCCAATCGCGATCGCAGTTTCTTGCTCTGCAGATCGTCAAGCAAAGGCAAAGATCACTAAAGAGGGCGTATTCATTGAGAAATTAGAGACGGAGCCTGCTCACTTTTTGCCAGCTGAACTAGATCAGGATTTATCTGATCATGAGGTAAAGATTGATTTATCAAAGCCAATGAAAGAAATCTTGGCAGAGCTTTCAAAACATCCAGCAAAAACTAGAGTTTCATTAACTGGCACATTGGTTGTAGCTCGAGATTTAGCACATGCCAAAATTAAAGAGTTAGTAGATTCTGGAAAACCAATGCCGCAATACTTTAAGGATTACGCGGTTTATTACGCTGGTCCAGCAAAGACGCCAACTGGTTATGCATCTGGATCATTTGGCCCAACAACTGCAGGTCGCATGGATTCATATGTTGAACAATTCCAATCACTTGGTGCCTCCATGATTATGTTGGCCAAAGGAAATCGATCAGCCGCAGTTTCTGCTGCTTGCAAAAAGTATGGTGGATTTTATTTGGGATCAATCGGCGGACCGGCGGCCCGATTAGCACAAGATTGCATTAAGAAAGTTGAAGTTTTAGATTATGAAGAGTTAGGCATGGAAGCGGTATGGAAAATTGAGGTGGAAAACTTTCCGGCATTTATAATTATTGATGATAAAGGAAATGATTTTTACGCTGAAACTAGCAAGCCATTAATGATTGGCAAAAAGCCGCAATAATTTTGTAAGAATTAAAGATTAATTTAGTACCAATGCGAGCGCTTGAATTTACGAAGTGCTAAGCAAGGTGTTTCATACCGCTCTGAAATATATTTAAGACCCCAAGTAATTTGAGTTATCGGGTTTGTTCGCCAATCAGTTCCCACAACCTCCATCTTGGTTGCTGGAAGTGCCTGTGCAATGCCGTGAGCTCCAGAGGTTTTATTACGAGCCTGATATCGCCAGTTACTTTCTCTAGTCCAAAGTTGATTTAAGCAAGAAAATTGAGAGGTTGACCAACCATATTGATTTAGCACCATCTCCTTGGCGACCAATCTGGCACCATCTGGGATCTTGGCGGCTTCAACTCGTCGGGCGGCCAGAGAGACCAAGGCCATCTCATTGGCATCAACGGTTTTAATTGCATCCAATTCAATTAGCGATGGCGAGTTTGGGTTTGGGTCTAGTAACTCATCCGGTGCTGCAGTTGGAGTTGGGCTTGGGCTTGGAGTGGTATTTGGGATCGTCACATATGCCTGCATCGTTCCAGATGCATAAGCTGAATCAACTGTTGCCAGGAAAAATGCCATGAGGGCAGCAAAAAGGGAGAGCCGGCGGGCTCGGTTTAGATGAAGAAGCTGGTCGAACCGCTTCATACACCCCTCCTTTTCATCTGCAATTCATCAATCTGACTGGTTCAGAGTGGCAGTGGTGGGTTAACGCATCAACTTTAAATAGCCTCGTGGCGGAATTTTTATTAAATTCACAGTTTCACTCCTCCACAAAAGTGCAGGTCACAAAGAGTGATGTCTAATTTGTCCGATTTGTCGCTTCGGCCGATTTAAAGGCTTTAACTACTGAAATTGATTGGCTCTTCCAACATCTCAGTGACCAGGGCGGCGATTTGAGAGCGCTCGCTGCGGGTCAAGGTGATGTGGGCAAACAAAGGATGTCCCTTTAGAGACTCAACAACTGCGACCACGCCATCATGGCGACCGACCCGCAGGTTATCTCGCTGGGCAACATCATGAGTTAGGACAACTCTTGAGCCCTGGCCGATTCGAGAGAGCACCGTTAATAGAACCCCGCGTTCTAGCGATTGTGCTTCATCGACTATTACATATGAGTCATGCAAGGAGCGGCCACGAATATGAGTCAATGGCAATACTTCAATTAGCCCTCTTTCAACAACCTCATCGATAACCTGTTGGCTAACCAATGCGCCTAAGGTGTCAAAAACAGCTTGCGCCCAAGGTGACATTTTTTCACCCTCAGTTCCTGGCAAGTATCCAAGCTCCTGACCACCTACTGCATAAAGTGGACGGAAAATTACAACCTTCTTGTGGGCACGCTTTTCTAAGACCGCTTCTAATCCCGCCGCAAGTGCCAATGCACTCTTACCAGTTCCGGCCCGCCCGCCCAATGAAACGATTCCAATATCTGGATCTAACAAAATATCTAATGCAACTCGTTGTTCAGCGCTGCGACCATGTAATCCAAAGGCGCTTCTATCGCCACGTACTAATTGCAATTTCTTATCAGGTGTTACTCGCGCTAACGCGCTTCCCTTTTCAGAGTGCAAAACCACGCCGGTGTGACATGGGTGTGTGGTCGCTAATTCATGAGCAACCCGATCTGATTCATAAAGGGAATCAATTAATTTGCCGCCAACACTTTCTTCAACCATTCCAGTCCAGCCACTAGTGGCTGCTAACTCAGCGCGATACTCCTCAGCTTCTACTCCAACTGATGATGCTTTCACACGAAGCGGTAAATCTTTAGTCACTAAAACAACTCGACGACCATCACTCATTAAATTTTTTGCAATAGCCAAAATCCTAGAATCATTTGAGCCATCTCGTAGAAAACCAGTTGGTAGTACTGAAAGATCTGAATGATTTAACTCAACCGCTAAGGTGCCGCCATCATCATTAATTGGCAGGGCGTGGTCTAACCGGCCATTTTTTACTCTTAAATCATCAAGCGTGCGCAGTGCGGCTCGAGCAAAGTACCCCAGCTCTGGATGATCACGTTTACTTTCCAACTCCCCAATAACTGTAATTGGGATAATTACTTCATGCTCTGCAAATCTGGATAAGGCAATTGGATCTGCAAGTAAAACACTGGTATCTAAAACATATGTAATTCGCCCCGGTACAGCCTTAATGCCACCAGCTTTTTGTACTGACTTTAAAGCGAAGGATTCACTAGCCAATATCTTTGATCCCAACTTTTGTTTAATTGTGGTCGGTGGTTTGGAAGTAGGTAAACGGTAAATTATTGAGCGTAAATAATGGCGACGACACGCAAACCCTAAATATGAAGTTTAGATAACCTTTTTATAGCCCAAGTCGGCGGTGGCGTTGAGAGTATGAACGCAGGGCTCTTAAGAAATCTACTTTACGAAAATCTGGCCAATACGCTTCACAGAAATAAAATTCAGATTTAGCACTTTGCCAAAGAAGAAAGCCGCCCAGGCGTTGCTCACCTGAGGTTCTTATAACTAAATCTGGATCAGGCAATCCTGCGGTGTATAGAAATTTACTAATCTCCGATTCAGAGATCAGCCCTGCTAATTCATCTACCTGCTTGCCATGTTTGACCGCATCGGCGATTAATGATTTAACTGCATCGGCGATCTCCTGGCGGCCGCCATATCCGATCGCAACATTAACTAGTACACCTGGAACGCCCTTACTTTTGGTGGCAACTGCATTTAATTTTTCTTGTAACCAATTTGGAAGAAGCTCCATCGAACCTACGGGACGCAACTCCCAACGGCCAATTTCACCTAGCTCTTCTAGTGCATCACCAATAATTTCCAGCAGCGGATTTAATTCATTGGCAGGTCTGGCTAGATTGTCATTTGATAACAACCAAAGAGTTACAACTGCAACTTGGGCCTCTTCACACCAATCCAATAGATCAACAATTTTCTTAGCACCAGCTTGATGTCCTCGTTTAGTTGAAGTATCTCCCGCCTCATCTGGATTGGCCTTAGCCCATCTGCGATTGCCATCCAAAATAACTCCAACATGGTGCGGTGTTTGGGAGTAATCCAACTGTGCAATTAAGCGTCGCTCATAAAGCGGATACAGCAAAGATTTTATTGCTGGCTTTAAATGTAGATTAATTTTCTTCGTTCCTAACCTTACGCTCTGCCCAAATTGATGCAATTGGCAGTGTGCCGGCCAACATATAAAGGGCGGTATTAATTAAAGATTTACGTTTTAAGTAGCACATTTGCAAAGTAGCAAGCAGATAAATGGGATAGGTAAAACCATGAACAATAGGAATCCAAATAAATTTCTCATAGAAAGTTGGATCTGTTACTAAGTATTTAGCGGGCATATAAACAAACCAAAGCAAAATAGAGAAGCCGCCTGCCCAAAGTGCCATAAATCTAAATCGCTTTATTGCACCATTCATCTTTTTTTCTCCTTCTTGCTGGCCTTTTGATCTGCGGCTATCGAAATATAACTTCTCTGCCTCATTTGTGGAAACAGTGGCAAAACTAGCAGTAGCAAAGCCATAAACCACCACACAACTACGTATGAAATATGTTGCCAATAAAAACCGGCGACTCGTTGTGAAATTTGTGGCGCATCTATAAATTCCGGGTTGGCCGAATTTGTTTCCAAGAATTTTTCAGATTTAAGGATTATGTAACCATCATATAGAAATGGAAATTCTTTACTCACAATTAATGCAGGATCGATTCGCGATAATTCACCAGGTTTTGTAAATGCTCGATCTACATTTTGTCTTGGATAAAGTCTGCCGGTTATTTCAACTTCTCCAGAAAGATTGGGTAACTCTTCCTTTGAAATACCACGTACAACTAAGACAGCATAATTATTTGCTAACCGAAGAACTCGTACATCAAGATCGCCTTTTGTTTCACCGTTAATTTTTTGATCGCGCGCGACATAACCTTTTTCATACACGCCAGTTGCACTAACAATTCTATTTACCGCTTTTATTGGCAGGTTCATTCCCGCAGTTGCAACCTCCGTTAAAGCGACTAACGGTTTATCTGGTGTTGGAGCGGTTGCCACATTTAAAGCCTGCGCTCTATGAAGTTGCCAAAATCCAAGTTGTACTAATGTAAATATTAATACCAGCCAAGTGAGAGCTAAAAGTGCGGTTCGCGCGACCCGTTTCATTTGCAAAAACTATTGTTGATCTTTACGGTCAGTTAATCTCTTATAACGTCGATAAAAGTTAATCAATAATGCTGTGACCGCCAAGGTCAAGATGATCATGGTTACGGAACCAGCTATACCAACATCAAAATTTCCTGCTTCATCCATGTGATTACCTTACCTTTATTTACTAGAATACATTTTATGGTTCATCCGAAAGTGCTTGCTGACCCACTCCTACGTGAGAGATACGGCATAAAAACTAACCGTCGTAACAATATATGGCTTGCCCTTTTTTTATCTATTCTGACAGCGCTTTGGTTTATCTGGAGTGGTACAAATATTGCCAATCCAAAAATTCGATCTGAATTAATAAATTTTAAGATCATTGATGACCAAAAGGTTTCAATTACTTACACAATAAAGGTGCGCGATTTATCTATTGCTCATTCATGTAATTTAGTGGCCAGAGATATTGATAAAAATGTTGTGGGCGAAGTAAATGATGCGATGCCAGCACAAACACTTATCAGTGGTGTAAATACTCGCACCATCGAGATTTCTACTCGTACTCCTGCGGTAAATGCAGGAATTTCCAGTTGCCAGTAATCTTCTCCTTCTTATGAGCGAACCAACCCAAACCTGGTTAACCCAGGAAGCCGCCGACCGACTAGCAGCAGAGCTTGCTGATTTAGAAGGTCCACTTCGCGCGGAAATTATTAAGAAGATTGAAACTGCGCGAGCTGAAGGTGATTTAAAAGAAAATGGTGGCTACCACGCAGCGCGTGAGGAACAAGGAAAAATTGAAGGCCGCATTCGTCAACTAAAACATATGTTGGAGCACGCACATATAGGAACACCACCTGCAAGTGAATCTGGTGTTGTCGGTTTAGGAATGTTAATTACCGTAGATATCGCAGGTGATGAACTTAAGTTTTTACTTGGCTCTCGCGAGATAGCAAGTGGCGATATTGATGTTTACTCTGAAAAATCACCTTTGGGTTCAGCAGTTTTAGGAGCCAAGGTTGGTGAAACTGTTAATTACGTGGCACCAAATGGCAAGGCAATTCAAGTAGCAATCCTTGAAGCCCAGCCTTATTAATTAAGTAAAACTTACTTTGAAGTATTGTTGTATTTCTTGATACTCAATGGAACGAAGATAGCCATAATTATAAAAATATAGATAAATGACATGGTTAATGGATGCTCGCTAGGAAAGGAGCCAGCAGTTGCGCCAAACTCATTTTTTAAGCCAAATAATTCTCGGCAGGCAGCAACCATTGTTGATACCGGATTCCATTCAGCAAAGTACTGCAGCGCCTTTGGCATTCCAGTTGTTGGTGCAAATGCATTTGATAAAAAGGTTAATGGAAAAACTGCGATGAAGGTAACATTTTGAGCTACCCGCTCCTCTTTCACAGAAAGACCAATTAAGACACCAATCCAAGACATGGCGTAACCAAATCCAAATAGAAATAAAAATCCGAGTGAAATTTTAAATAAGCCAGAGCTTGGACGCCAGCCAACTAGATAACCAGCCACGCCCATCACCAATAAAACAACAATATTTAATGCAGCATCTCCAAGAGTGCGGCCAAATACAACTGCAGAACGTGCAATTGGGAGTGATCTAAAACGATCGATTAATCCTTTTTGCATATCAGAAGATAAGCCAACGGCTGTGCCGGCCAAGGTGAATGCAACTGTTTGCACAAAGATTCCTGGCATAAGTAATTGCACATAACCACCTGGTTGACCAGTATCAATTGATCCGCCAAAAACATATCTAAATAGCAGCACAAACATCACTGGTTGAATGGTTGAGAAGATTAAAACCTCTGGCACTCTGGTTAATTGCAAAATCTGTCGCTTTGTAATTACCAACGAATCTGAGATGGAGTTACTTAATTTACTCACTCTTTCTACCTCGCTTACGCTTACCAGCATCGGTTGCTTCATCTTTGGCACTTTCAACCTCGGCTACATGCCCAGTTAAAGATAGAAAAACATCATCAAGTGATGGTCGCTTTAATCCAATATCTAACGGGTGAATTCCTTGATCATCTAATAATTTTGCAGCTTCAATTAATGCTTTACTTCCAGTAGTAACCGGAGCGCTGATACTTCGCAAGCTCTCATCAACTGCAACCGCGTTGCCACTTACCTTTGCCACAATCTCTTTAACGGCATTGATATGTTGATTCTCAACAATGATCTCTAACTTCTCGCCACCAACTTGTTTCTTCAACGAGTCTGATGTGCCACGGGCAATAACTTTGCCATGATCAATTACTGCAATTTCATCTGCTAAATGATCTGCCTCTTCTAGATATTGGGTAGTCAATAGCAAAGTAACTCCGCCCTTAACTAATTCTGCAATTACGCCCCACATATCTTGTCGACCGCGTGGATCTAAACCAGTTGTAGGTTCATCCAAAAATAAAACCTTTGGTTTAACTATTAGAGATGCTGCTAAATCCAACCTTCTGCGCATGCCGCCTGAGTAAGTTCTAATAGGAGTTTTAGCTCGCGCTGTTAACGAGAATTGTTCTAGTAATTCAGTTGCACGTACTTGCGATTGCTTATTTGATAAATGGTAAAGCCGGCCAAACATTACTAAGTTATCCCAACCAGTTAATGTTTCATCTACTGCCGCATATTGACCAGATAAACCAATTACTTTTCTAACTTCATCTGGCTCTTTTAATACATTAATTCCAGCCACATGCGCTGAACCTGAATCAGGTTTTAATAATGTTGTTAATACACGTACTGTGGTTGTTTTGCCTGCACCATTGGGACCAAGAACGCCAAGCACAGTGCCCTCTTCAACATCGAGTGAAAGTCCATCTAATGCACGGACTCGACCATTGTCATAAGTTTTTACTAGGTTTTCTGCACTTACTGCTTTCATATCCTGCATCCTATTATGAAGAGCAGTAAACTTGCCACCTCAATCACAATAAAAATAGAGCCTGGCTCTGAAATCTAACTTATGTAGAGGATGTAAGAAATGTCGAAAAAACATGATGCACCACTTACTCACAAAGAAATTATGGTGGTCCTCAGCGGACTAATGACCGGAATGTTGTTAGCTGCTTTAGATCAAACCATTGTTTCAACTGCACTAAAAAATATTGTTGAAGATTTTAATGGTTTAAACCATTACACCTGGGTAGTCACTGCATACTTATTAACTTCAACTGCATCTACACCGCTTTACGGCAAAATTTCGGATCTATATGGACGTCGTCCAGTATTTCAATTTGCGATTGTAATTTTCTTAATTGGTTCATTCTTAGCCGGTGCTTCACAAAATATGACGCAATTAATCTTTACTCGTGCATTACAAGGTTTAGGCGCTGGTGGCTTAATGGCACTTACCTTCGTAATTATTGGTGACATAGTTTCACCTCGTGAACGAGGAAAGTATCAAGGTTACTTCGGTGCAGTTTGGGGATTATCTTCAGTAGCTGGCCCTCTTCTTGGTGGCTTCTTCTCCGATCATTCAACTATTTTAGGAATTACCGGATGGCGCTGGATTTTCTACATCAATCTGCCATTTGGTATTTTGGCATTAGTAATTACATCTGCGGCACTACATATTCCAAAGGTAAAGCGCGAACACAAGATTGATTACCTGGGTGCATTCCTGATGATCTCAGCCGTTTCTGCCATCTTGATGGCGGTTTCTGTTTATGGTCCAGAAAATGGTTGGACAAATTCAAAGACATTAAGTGCAGCAGGTCTTGGCTTAACACTTACCTTGCTATTCCTATGGCAAGAGACTTTGGCTAAAGAACCAATCCTGCCACTTCGCTTATTTAAGAATCAGACGTTCTCTTTAACATCAGCACTTGGCTTCATTATTGGTGCTGGCATGTTTGGTGCAATTGTTATGTTGCCACTTTATTTACAAGTGGTAAAAGGTGATTCTGCAACACAAGCTGGCTTGAAATTAATTCCATTGATGTTAGGAATTGTTTCCATGTCTATCATGAGTGGAAAACAAATTTCAGCAACGGGCAAGTACAAAATATTTCCAATTGCTGGCGCTGGAATAATGACTGTTGGATTACTTCTAATGTCTACTCTTACTGAAAACACATCATTCTGGGTGCTTTCTGGCTTCGCCGTGTTAGTTGGAGCAGGTCTTGGTCTGTCCATGCAAACCATTGTGATTGCGCTGCAAAACTCAGTTGACTTCGCTGACATGGGAGTTGCTACCAGCTCAAATACATTCTTTAGATCTCTTGGTGGCGCATTTGGTACTGCAATATTTGGAACCATTTTCAGCAACCGAGTGGCTTACTACTTACAGGATGGTTTAGCTAATTTAGCTTCTACCAATCCGCAAGCACTTGATGGATTTGATCAAAGTAAATTAGATCAATTAACAACAAATACATCAGGAATCGCTACCTTGCCATCACCAATCAGAGAAACAGTTTTGCATGGCTTTGTTCAAACATTCCATCTGGTATTTCTAGCGGCTGCGCCAGTTACCTTCATTGGTTTCTTGTTGGCATTTTTCTTAAAAGAAAAACCATTACAAGGTAGTGCAGCCCACCACGCAGCACGAAGTGAAGCTGCCGGTGAGGCGGTTGGTTAAATAAAGTTCAAACTTAAACGGGAGAATCCATTTCGGGTTCTCCCCCGTGAGGTCGCAATACTTTCTACTGTTTCATTTCTAGTAGCAATTGGTTTTGGTTTAATAATTCCTGCAATACCTATCTTTGCTTCATCATTTGGGGTTAATAAAACCGCAATTGGTTTAATAGTTTCGGCTTTCGCAGTGATGCGCTTTTCATCTGGCTTGGTCTCGGGAAAATTAGTTGATCGATTTGGTGAACGAGCTGTCCTTGGTTTTGGTTTGTTTATGGTTTCATTTTTTACCTTACTGACCGCCCTTTCCCAGAGTTACTCTCAATTACTTATCTTTCGCACATTAGGCGGCTTAGGTTCATCGATGTTCTCGGTCTCAGCTGGTTCATTATTAATGCGTTCAGTTGGCGATGATGTTAGAGCCAGAGCGCAATCTCTTTACAACGGAGGCTTCTTAGTCGGTGGCGTAGCTGGTCCTGCCTTTGGTGGAATTCTCTCTGGTGTATCGCTTCGGGCACCATTTTTTGTTTACTCAATTACCTTAGCCCTTGCTGGTGCTACGGCATTATTTTCATTAAGTGAAAAACGGCTAGGTAAAAAAGTTGATATTCCAAGTAATCAAATTGAAAATACCTCACTTAAAGAGGCATTTAGATTAAGGCCATATCAAATTGCGTTAATCCTGGCATTTGTCAACAACTGGGTGTTGTTTGGTATGCGCTCCTCGATATTACCTATTTTTGTAACTGAAAAATTAAATTCAACTGCATCAATTGCTGGCCTGGGATTAACTATTGGTGCTTTGTTGCAAGGCATATTCCTATTAAGAGCTGGCAGATTCTCTGATGAAAGTGGACGAAAAGCTGCACTCTTAGTTGGTAGTACTGTCGTGATGTCAGCAATTTTAGTTTTATGTTTTACTACAAATGTAACTTTGTATTTTATTTCAATGGCGCTCTTTGGTTTAGGTGGTGCTTATGTTGGTACCGCACCCGGCAGTGTGGTTGGTGACATTATCCGTGGCAGAGGCGGGCAGGTAATTGCTGCTTGGCAGATGGCTGGAGATGCCGGAATGATTGTTGGTCCAATTTTGGTTGGCTTCCTAACTGATGTTTACTCATTCCAAGTAGCTTTTATTGCATCTGCAATTGTTTACTCATCTGCAATCTTCTTAGCTTTCATACTTCCAGAAACTAGACAATCGAAATTAGGATTTGAGTTAATTCCAGACAAAAATAAACAGGAGCTGTGATTTCTCACAACTCCTGTTTGGTAAGTAGTTTTTGTTAGCGGTCGTTGCGCAAAATTGAAAGCAAGCGCAGTACCTCGAGGTATAACCAAACGATGGTTACCATCAAGCCGAAACCAGCACGCCATGATTCTTGCTCTGGCACACCAGCTGCAACACCTTTTTCGATTTGATCAAAATCAAGAACAAGGAAGAAGCTTGCAAGTGCAACACCAGCAACAGCTAGAAGTAAACCAAGACCAGATACGCCATAGAAACCATAACCTTGACCTACGCCAAAGAATGATGCAATTAGCGATACCAATCCAAGAATGAAGTAACCAATCGCTGCGCCCATAACTGCTCTTGTGAATTGAGGAGTCGCGCGAAGTCGGCCACTGCGGTACATAAATAACACACCAGCAAATGCAGCAATGGTGCCGATAATTGCTTGGCTAACGATTCCTGGATAAGCAGATTCGTAGTAATGAGAGATTGTGCCAAGTGCTAATCCTTCAAGTGCTGCATATGCAATTACCAAACCTGGCTTAATACTTTTAGAGAAAGAGATCGCCATTGCAAGGCCAAATGCACCTAAGAAGCCGAGCATTACAGCGCCCATGCCTAGGTTTGCACTCCATGCAACTGCTCCTACAACAACCAAGATGGCAAATAGAAATCCTGTTTTCGCTACAACATCTTCAATAGTCATGCGGCCTGTGCGCATTGATGAAGCAGCTGGTGAATTAAATTTCTGTTCTAACTCTTGATAAGAGTTTTGTGAAACAGAAGTATTTGGTTGATTAAACGCTTTACCAAGTACCGGGTTGGAACTTTGCATTTTTCTCCTTGTTGTTTTGGTCAGTTTTTTCTGGTGCAGGTGTAACAAATATTAACTATCGGAAATTCCAAGTGCCATCTGTACGGGCTAGTAATTGCTTAAATCTTGCTGATACCTATCTGAAGATGAGCGTGCCCCCGGTGGGGGTCGAACCCACACTTGTGCGATTTTAAGTCGCATGCCTCTGCCATTGGGCTACAGGGGCGAATCTTCAGGGGGTAAATCTACCCGTCTTTTTGCTCAACTATTCACCAGCCAATTTCCACGCTATTCCATCGAGAATATCTGATTCTGATGCGACAAATTCAGTAGCACCGGTTGCTGCCATAACTCTTGATAAAACTAGTGCGCCCGCAGTAATTACATCAACTCTTCCAGAGTGCATATAACCTAATTTAGCAATCTCATCTCTTGTTAATCTTTGAAACATTGCCGCAACTTTATGAACTTTCTCCGCCGAAATTCTAGAAAGATGAATTGCATAACGGTCATACTCTGCAAGATCTAATGCCGCAGCGGCAACAGTGGTAGCCGTTCCAGCAACTGCAACCAAAGTTTGCGCTGTAGTTATTGGCACAACTGCGGCGGCTTCTGCAATAGCTTTATCAATATCAATGATGGCAGATTGAATTTGCGCACTTGTTGGTGGCTGTTTATTCAGATGTCGCTCGCTCATGCGAACACAACCAATATTTACACTTTTTGCCGCACTTACTTGATCACTTCCAATTACAAATTCAGTGGAACCGCCACCAATATCTACAACTAGAAATGGTGCCTGCTGTTGATCTAACTCTTTAGTTGCACCTAGAAATGAAAGGGTGGCCTCCTCCTCGCCGGGAATGACTTCAACTTCGATTCCTAAGATATCTCGAACGCCATCAATAAATAGGTTGCGATTACTTGCATCCCTAGTTGCAGAGGTTGCACAAAAGCGAATTTTTTCAACACCTTTGCTTTTAATTAATGAGGCGAATTTTTCAGTTGCGGCAAGAGTTCTACTTATTGCATCTGGGTGAAAGGAGTTTGTTTTATCAACACCTTGGCCAAGACGAACAATCTCCATTTCGCGAATGATTTCTCTAAACTTGCCATCTGTAATGTCGGCAATTAATAATCGAATTGAATTAGTTCCACAATCAATTGCGGCCACCCGACTCATGATTGTTCCAGCAAGTTTGCAATTTCACTACATGGTTTAGATAACCACCACTTTGGAAGTTTGGCCAAAGCTTCATCTCCTAATGGATTAACACCTTCGCCAGCTGCTAATGAATGCGCAATTAGTGAGTGCAAACATTTAACTCGATCTGGCATACCTCCGGCGGTAGTTCCAATCAACTCTGGTACTTGCAGATTTAACTCCCTGGCAACTGCATCCCGTGCTGCTTCATAATCTAAATGTGCTGCGTGATAAGCACCGGATAACTCTGGATCTGATTGCAATCGCTCATTCATCTCGCCCATCAATCCAGAACTTTCCAATGTTGAAATTGCGCCAGTTAATTTTGGACAGGTTGCGTAATAAAAAGTAGGAAAGGGGGTGCCATCTGCTAAACGTGGCGGGGTTTCAACAACATCAACAGCCCCACATGGACAGCGATGCCCAACGCCATACACATCTCTTGGTGTGCGTTGTAATTGCGCCGCAACTATCTTTAAATCTTCGGGGGTGGCCTTCTCCATTTAAGGATTCACATTTGTACTTGTAATCGATGAGATTAATCTTGAGTACCAAGGAATGCCAACTGGAAATTGCTCTGAAACCTTTGTCCCATCCGGGGTTACCTCGCCAGAGTTTTCATCTAAAACTATGTACTGACGCTCACCCGGAAAAACATAATGCAATCTAGCTCGTGCTTGGCTTGCTACATACTCTGGATCATTCCACTGCGCTAACTCTTTTGCGGCAGCATCAAGCATTGCTTGATTATCTTGTAACTGCGATCTTAAAGAGTTTATCTGTGCTTTCTGGTTAAAGTAATGTTGCAACGGTGGTGCAATTGTGACCGCCAAAATAAATAAAATAACCCCAACAATTAATGCACGATTAGATAAGCCTTGACGTTTTAACTCACCTTTGATCTTTTTCCGACTAGCTGAAATTAAATTAGCCGCAAAGAATTTTCTGCTCAAAATTACCCGTTAAATCTGGGAAATGCTTTTCGCCCAGCATAAATTGCAGCATCCGCTAACTCTTCTTCAATGCGAAGTAATTGATTGTATTTAGCAACTCGCTCAGATCGAGCAGGTGCACCTGTTTTGATTTGTCCGCACTCTAACGCGACAGCTAAATCTGCAATTGTTGTGTCCTCAGTTTCACCAGAACGATGGCTCATCATTGAGCGGTATCCACTTCGATGGGCAAGGGCTACTGCATCCATAGTTTCAGTTAATGTTCCAATTTGATTAACTTTAACCAGCAACGCATTAGCTGTTTGATTTGCAATGCCTTTAGAAAGTCGCTCTGGATTGGTAACATATAAATCATCGCCAACTATTTGAATTTTATCGCCAAGTTGAGCGGTCATCTTCTTCCAACCATCCCAATCATCCTCATCTAATGGATCCTCAATTGAAACCAATGGATAAGAACTTACCAATTCAGCGTAATAAGCAATCATTTCATCTGAAGTTAATTGCTTACCTTCAAAATTATATTTTCCATTTTCATGAAACTCAGTCGCTGCAACATCCATTGCAAGTGCAATATCTTTGCCTGCTTTAAAACCAGCTTTATCAACCGCCTCTAAAATTAAATCTAGTGCGGCGCGGTTACTAGCTAGATTTGGTGCAAAGCCGCCTTCATCGCCAATACTGGTTGCTAAACCTTGTTTCTTTAAAACAGATTTTAAACTGTGATAAATCTCAGCTCCCCAACGCAATGACTCTTTAAAAGTTGCCGCCCCTATAGGTGCCACCATGAACTCTTGAATATCTACGTTGGTATCAGCATGTGCGCCACCATTTAAAATATTCATCATTGGTACTGGCAATGTATGCGCAGTTGGTCCACCAATATATTTAAAAAATGAAAGATCGCTACTTTCAGCTGCGGCTCGAGCAGTTGCTAGGGAAACTCCTAAGATTGCATTCGCGCCTAACTTAGATTTATTTTTTGTGCCATCTAATGCGATCATCTCGTCATCAATTAATCGCTGATCTTGTGCATCAAATCCACAAATAATTGGCGCAATTTTTTCATTTACATTTTTAACTGCATTTTCTACGCCTTTACCTAAATAACGTTTTCCTTCATCACGTAACTCTGCTGCTTCAAATGCACCTGTTGATGCCCCGCTTGGTACTGCTGCGCGAGCTGTGCTGCCATCATCTAAAACAACTTCAACTTCAACAGTTGGATTTCCACGAGAGTCCAAAATTTCTCGGGCATGAATGGTTTCGATTATCGCCATTTAAATCTCCTAAACCGTTAAGTAATTGAAATTATGAGGTAATTCTACCTTGCTCCTGCTCTTGGATATCGCTGATTAAGCCCTTTGCAGCACTTCGTAATGCCGCTTCTGGATCGATGCCAAGTTCAACTGCTTGTGCGATTATGCCAAGCAGTAATTTGCCGAATTGATCAGCATTAATATTTTTGTTAATTTGAATTGCTTTTTCAATCTCAACTTGAAAATCCAGCTTTTCTGAGCGATAAAGTAATTTGGTAACTAATGGCAATGCAGGTTGTGCCAGTGGAATACCTTCAATTGCAGATGTTCGGCCTTTTTCAGTTGCTTTTTGTTTCTCCCAATTTTCTAGAACTTCATCACTATTTTTAACGTTGGTATCACCAAAAACATGTGGGTGACGACGCTCTAATTTATCAGCAATACTTCTTGCTACATCTTCGACATCAAATGGTGAATTCTGATCCTCTTCTGCAATTCTTGAATGGAAGAAAACCTGCAATAACAAATCACCTAGCTCTTCCTGCATTGCTGATCGGTCTTTGTCTTCAACCGCTTCGATAAATTCATATGACTCTTCAAGTAAATACTTGAGCAATGTGTTGTGATCTTGTTCAGCATCCCAAGGGCAACCACCAGGTGATCGGAGTTTATCCATCACCTGGCGTAAGCGAATAAGTTGAGAGCTCAACTATTTATTTTCTTAAGGAACTGGTGTTACGGCACCGCTGGTGTTATCGGCCTCTTCAATAGTGGCGGTACTTTCATTCCACTTTCCGTAACGAGAATTTACAGTAACGCCTAATTTCTTCGCAGTGTCAGTTACTAATTTAGTTACAACATCGCCGGCAGTTTCTGCCGTAGCACCTTCAGAAACTACAACCTCATTTAATTTTTCAGAGATTAAAATAATTTTTAAATACTTATCAAGATTTGATGGTGCCAGGCTTGCTGAAACCAACGCTGTTGGGAGCTCGGACTCGCCGCCAACTTGAGTAACAATGTCCGCACGACGGGCAGCAACATCTGCTGGCGTTACAGTTATTTTCTTATCTAAAATAACTTGATCTAAAACTGTAGAAATGATTTGAAATTGCGCTTGAGTACGCAGCAATGATGCGCCAGAATCTAAATTCATTTGAGAGGTATCAACCTTTGCGCGTTCAGCCAAGATTTCATCTACATATTTTTGAATCTGTGCGGATGAAACTTCAGTTTTGCCAATTGTTACGCCAGAACCCATTTGGCCACAGGCAGTTAGCAAAAATACAACAGCTAATCCGATAGATAACTTCTTAAAATTTCTTAACTTCATTAGCAATTGCATCCTTTATCTCTTGGTAATAGTGAGCGGTTGAATTAAATTCTTAAGAATCGAATCGACCCAAGCAAGGGTAGAAGTATCTCCTACCTGACCCGCTTCAATCCAATTTGGCTGTTGTGGGCGAGTGATCAAGATGGTTTCACTAGCCGATTTATAAATCGAACCTGGATATAGTCGATTTAATTTAATTTGTGCCGACTCTGGCAAAACCACAGGTGCCACCCGAAGATTCTTACCAGCCATCGCGATATCAGTAATGCCAAGCTGTTTTGCAAAAATTCTTAAGGATGCAACAGCTAGTAACTCATTTACTGGCTCCGGAAGTTCACCAAATCGATCCTGTAATTCCGCTTTTATCTCCATCAATACTTCATCATTTTCAGCATCGGCAATACGTCGATATAGATCAAGTCGTAACCGTTCTGCTTCAATGTATTCAACTGGTAGGTGTGCATTTATTGGTAATTCAACTTTGCAATCAATTTTCTTTGGTGTCTCTTCAAAGTACCCACTCTTAAACTCTTCCACTGCATCTGAAACCATTCGCATATAAAGATCAAAGCCAACCTCTGCAATATGACCAGATTGTTCACCACCAAGTAAGTTGCCAGCACCTCGTATTTCTAAATCCTTTAAAGCAACCTGCATGCCAGCTCCTAGATCGGTGTTGGTTGCAATTGTGGTTAATCGATCATGCGCTAATTCAGTTATCGGTTTATCGGTTGGATATAAAAAGTATGCATAAGCGCGCTCTCGGCTTCTTCCAACTCGACCACGTAATTGATGTAGTTGTGATAATCCAAATAAATCAGATCGATCTACAATTAATGTGTTGGCATTTGGAATATCAATTCCACTTTCAATAATGGTGGTACATAGAAGTAAATCAAACTCTCGATTCCAAAACCCAAGAATTACCTCTTCCAAAACCCGTTCATTCATCTGCCCATGTGCGATACCAATTCGAAGTTCTGGAAGTAATTTTTTTAATCGCTCTGCTACCGCTTCAATACTTTCAACTCGATTGTGTATGAAAAATACTTGACCATCTCGCAACAACTCTCTATGTATTGCCGCTGTTACCTGTTTTTCATCATATGCTCCAACATAAGTAAGGACTGGATGCCTTTCCTCTGGTGGTGTTGTTATATTCGACATTTCACGAATACCAGTAATTGCCATTTCTAGAGTTCTGGGAATTGGTGTTGCAGACATTGCTAAAACATCCACATTTGTCCGCGCCTTTTTTAACTCCTCTTTATGTTCAACACCGAAACGTTGTTCTTCATCTACTACTAATAAACCTAGATCTCGAAAATGGATATCTTTTGAAAGCAATCGATGTGTACCAATAACAATATCAATTTCACCCGATGCGAGTCCGGCAACAATTGCCTTACTTTCACTTGCGGTATTAAATCGAGAAAGTGCGGCCAATTTAATAGGGAAGCCGGAGTATCTTGTTGAAAATGTATTGAAATGCTGTTGCACAAGTAATGTTGTTGGAACAAGTATGGCAACTTGTTTTCCATCTTGTACCGCTTTAAAAGCTGCGCGCACAGCAATTTCAGTTTTGCCATAACCGACATCGCCACAAACTATGCGATCCATAGGATGGGGTTGTTCCATGTCATGTTTTACTTCATCGATTGTTGCCTGTTGATCAATGGTTTCTACAAAAGGAAATGTTGCTTCTAACTCTTTTTGCCAAGTTGTGTCAGGAGAAAATGCAAAACCAGGTGAACTCATTCGTGCGGCATACAATCTAATTAATTCTGCAGCAATTTGCTTTACCGCTTTGCGAGCTTTTCGTTTAGTACTTTGCCAATCTGCGCCACCGATTCGATGCAATGCCGGAGCCTCACCACCAACATACTTTGTGACCTGTTCTAATGTATCGGTTGGCACAAATAATTTATCTGCCGGTTGACCGCGCTTTGAAGCGGCGTACTCTAAAACCAAATACTCTCTTGAAACGCCACCAATACTTCGATTAATTAACTCTACATATCGACCAACACCATGTTGCTCATGAACAACATAATCTCCAGCTATTAGTAACAATGGATCAATAGCTTTTTTGCGACGTGAAGGCATTCGCGCTAAATCTTTATCCGAAGCCCGCTGGCCAGAAATATCTTTTTCCGTGATTAAAACAACTTTGTATTTTTCACTTATAAACCCATTTGCGATTGCAGATTGCAATAAACCTACTAATTTTTCGCTACCTGCCAAGGCACCAATCTGATTTGGTATATCAGCATTATTTAGTAACTCGCTGAAACGTTTAAGCGTGCCAGCACCGGGTGCTGAAAAAGTTACCAGATACCCCTCTGCAAACCAATTCTTTATTTGGGAGATAGCTTCATCAAACTTATTGCCAAAAGATTCAATTTCGCTGAGGAAATTAATCTCAACCTCATCTGGATTTGTTGTATATAAATTCAGAGATTTACTTTCAATTTTGCGCCTCGGCATAAGCTCTTCGATTTGCGCTAATTTATAAAACCCGCCTTTGTCCAACTCATTTGTTAAATCAAGTGGCGCTTGCTTAATTACTTGATCACTCCACGCCAAATTAGACCAAGCAGCCTCCAAGAACTCCTGATTAGTTTGTAGCAAATCAACAGCTCTAGATGTAATTCTCGGTTCGTCGATAAACCAGATCTGCGAATTATTTGGCAGATAATCTATGAGAGATTTATGTGATTCTATTAAGCCAGCCGATAAGGATTCGATGCCCTCGAAGTAAATACCTTCTTCAATTTTTTCGGTTAACTCTCGTAATTGCGGAAATTTTTCGCCAAGTAAACGTGCTTGTGATTTGATTTTTTCATCAATGATTAATTCCCGACAAGGATAAATAACTACAGATTCAATTCTGGAAAGACTACGTTGATCTGAGATTGAAAAATAGGATATCTCTTCGATCTCATCGCCAAAGTAATCAACTCTGATCGGATGTTCTTGATCGGCTGGGAAAAGATCAACGATCCCGCCTCTAACTGCAAACTCGCCTCTGCGCTCTACTAAATCAGCTCGAGAAAATCCAAATTTTGATAAATCAGCTATTAATTTATTCATTAGATAATTTTTGTTAGGTGCTAGATAAATTTGATTAGCCTTTAAATCATTTTCAATTATGGGTTGCAGTAATGCTCTAATCGAAGTAACAATTACCTTACTTGCACCAGATTCAATGGCATTTAATGATTTGAATCTAGCGGTGATTGTGTCACTTTTCGGACTTAATCTTTCATGCGGCAAAGTTTCCCAAGGTGGAAAATTGGTAACGAGATCATTGATTAGATAACTACTTATTTCTGCAGATAGCTCATCGGCTTTTCTAGTAGATGTTGTGACTAACAAAAGTGGTTTATCAGTTGGATTTTGATCTACAAAAGTTGCAGCTAGCAAAGAGTGAGTTGATAAAGGTGCTATTAAGTTGGCATTTTCTTTTAGGTATTTACTAATCGGCAACGCCAATTGATTAACTTGCTTGATCATGTAAACACCTCCTGACATTCTTTTCGGTATTAACTGGTAGTACTTAGCTTTTATTGGCTGTTATTGGCTGTAACGCCAGTTACCCCCGCTTCTAAAAGAAGGGGGGTGAATAGGTAAATTCTAGATCAATTAATTCGTAGTAGAAACCTAAGAAAACCTGTAATGATTAAGCCATGAACTCTGATAATTCAGCGCTGCGTAATGATGTGCGCCGATTAGCAGATCTGCTTGGCGAGACACTTGCTAGGCAGGAAGGTGATGAACTTCTTAACTTGGTTGAATCAGTTCGCCTATCTGTGCGGGAAGGCAAGCCAGATGAGGCATTAAGCAATTTATCGGTAGAAAGAACGGTCTCCTTGGTAAGGGCATTTAGCACTTATTTCAACTTAGCAAATGTTGCCGAACAAGTAGATCGCGTGAAGGTGTTATCAAAACAACAACATGCAGGCGGTACCTGGATTAGCCAAGCTGTAACTAATATTGAAAAATCATTAGCAAATAATGAGTTCACGATAGAAGAGTTAAGAAAGTGGCTCAGTAATTTCTCGGTGCGACCAGTATTTACTGCGCACCCAACCGAAGCTGCTCGTCGATCAGTTTTAAGTAAGTTAACTACTATTTCCGAATTACTTGATCAGCCAGAAAACTCCATAAGAAATTCAAGATTAGCTGAAGCGGTTGATTT
>CAFAAW010000003.1_pt1 | contig 22060 bp, 21 predicted proteins | sample 7267701 | NCBI WGS metagenome assembly CAFAAW01 (sample SAMEA6813997, study PRJEB35770) | freshwater metagenome | biome: Freshwater; feature: Freshwater reservoir; material: water | place: Czech Republic | collected 2017-08-18 | depth 30m m | reverse complement strand
GCTATTACCCAGGGCGATGTAGATATTCGCTGTCCAAATAATCAATCATGTCCGGCTCAATTAGTGGAACGACTTTTCTATATTGGCTCTCGCAGTGCGTTAGATATTGATGTTTTAGGTTATGAGGCAGCAGCTGCGTTGCTCGCTGATGGATTGGTTAAAGATGAAGGTGATCTCTTTTCACTTACCGAAAAGCATTTAGCTAAATCACAATTTTTCCTAAAGAAGGATGGCACATTAGGTGCGATTGCCGAAAGATTTATTGTTGGTTTAGAAACCGCTAAAACTAGGCCGCTATGGCGAGTACTAGTTGCATTATCAATTAGACATGTTGGTCCAACTTCAGCACAAGCACTAGCTAATAAGTTTGGATCTATAGAAAAAATTCGTTCCGCATCAATTGATGAATTAGCAAATGTCGAGGGTGTTGGTGCGGTAATTGCTGAATCTATTTCAGAGTGGTTTGATGAAAAATGGCATCAAAAAATTATTGAAAAGTGGGAGAAATCCGGCGTTGCCCTGGTTGATCAAAAACCGGCAAATAATTTGAAACAAACATTAAATGGTTTAACGATTGTCGTTACTGGCTCACTTGCTGATTTCACACGAGATGGTGCAACGGAGGCAATACTTCTGCGCGGTGGAAAAGCTTCTTCATCTGTATCTAGTAAGACAGATTTTGTGGTTGCCGGTGATGCGGCGGGATCTAAATTACAAAAAGCAGAGGAATTAGGTATTCCAGTTCTAGATGAGGCGGGTTTTAAGTTATTACTTGAGAAAGGGAAAGGCTAAACTGCCACCATGAACTTACTAGAAGAGGCAACGCGCGAACTTCCAGCATCTCCAGTTTTCTTTGGACTCTTTGCCTTCGGCATCTTGTCATTACTTCTTTACTTAACACTTCGAATTGATCGGTAAAAATATCCAAAATATTGCAACAGATATTGCGTTAATCGGTGGCACCTTTGATCCAATCCATAATGGACATCTGCAAGTTATCAAAGAGGTAGCAAAGAGATTTAACAAGGTAATTGTTATTCCAACCGGTAATCCGTGGTTAAAGCCAAATGCACCTGTTGCATCTGGTGAACAAAGAGTGGCCATGACACAGATTGCAGTGAACTCATTAGATCTTGGAGATCTAGTTCAAGTTTCGGCTATTGAGGTTAAGCGCTCTGGGCCAAGTTATGCGATCGATACCGTTAATGAATTAAAGGTGATTTATCCAGATTCTAAATTCACACTTGTTTTAGGCAGTGATGCCGCAGCTAATATAAATAAGTGGCATAAGAGTGATGAATTACAAAAGTTGGTAGATGTTTTAGTAATTAAGCGTCCTGGTGTTGATGCTAGTAATTTTGCTGAAATTGAAATTTCAGCACCCGATATCTCATCTACTCAAATAAGAGATAAGGTTGCCAAAGCACAAGATATTTCAGATCTAGTGATTCCAACTGTGGCATCATTTATTAAGGAGCACCATTTATATGGCAGTCGGTAGTAAAACCATCGAGCTAACCAAGTTAGCTGCCCAAGCACTTGCCGATAAAATGGGCGAGGATATTTCAGGAATAGATCTCTCCGAACAATTAGTTTTAAGCCAGGTGTTTTTAATTGCAACAGGTAATAATGAACCGCAGCTAGATGCCATGTCAGATGAGGTGCAACGCAGATTGCGCGAGATTGGTGAAAAACCTATTCGCACAGAAGGCACCGGCCAATGGATCTTGCTGGATTACAGCGATTTAGTAGTTCACATTCAAAGCAAAGAGTTGCGCTCTTACTACATGCTAGATCGGCTTTGGAATGATTGCCCCAAGATTGAATTAAATATTAAATGAGTGAATCAAAGTTAAAGGTTGTCATCTGGCGACATGGGCAAACTGATTGGAATATTGAAAATCGTTTTCAAGGCCACAGTGATATTCCACTAAATAAGGTGGGTGAATACCAAGCCAAAGAGGCCGCAAAGGTATTAGCTGGATTAAAACCAGATCGAATTATTGCAAGTGATTTAATGAGAGCAAAGGCAACGGCGCAAGCATTAGCTGATCTAGTAAATTTAAAGGTTGAAATAAATCCATTACTTCGCGAAACAAATGGCGGAAAGTGGGAAGGAAAAACTGGACCGGAAAACCGTGCTGAAGATGGCGAGTACTTTGTTAAATGGATTGATGGCCATGATGAACCAGCTGGTCATACTGGTGAGCGCAGAAGTGATGTGGCAAAACGTGCAGTTGGTGTTGTGGAGAAAGAGACACAAGATTTTTCTGGCACTTTAGTTTTGGTAACACATGGTGGAACTGCCAGATGTTTACTTGGATCAATTCTTAAATTACCAATGCCACAGTGGGGCGTAATTGGTGGATTATCAAATGCTTGTTGGTCAGTCCTAGAACTTACAAAACACCATGGAGATTCTCGTTGGTATTTGGCAGAACACAATGCTGGTTCATTACCAGAGCCTGTCTTTGGAGATGACGCAGTTAATTAGATAAGGTCAGCACTCGCCAATCCATTAATTTGGAAAAAAAGAGGGGCTGTAGCGCAGCTGGTAGCGCACTTGCATGGCATGCAAGGGGTCAGGGGTTCGACTCCCCTCAGCTCCACGTAAAATTCAGATATTAATTATTAACAGGGGAGAGCAAATTGAATACGGTAACAATTCCAGATCGCTGGAGTGCTGCCAATCTTCCTGATCTATCTGGTAAAAAATTTCTAATTACCGGTGCCACAAGTGGAATTGGTTTGGCTGCAGCCTCTGAATTAGCAAGACGAAATGCCAAAGTAATTATTACTGCAAGAAGTACTGCCAAGGGTGAAGCAGCTTTGAAGCAAATCGGACCAGGCAAGGTTGAAGTTCTACAACTAGATTTAACAGATTTATCATCTGTAAAAGGCGCAGCAAAATCGGTAACTGAAGATATTGATGTTTTGATATTAAATGCCGGAGTAATGGCAACGCCATTTACCAAAACTAAAGATGGTTTTGAACTGCAGATGGGGACAAATCACTTAGGTCACTTTGCATTTGCTGGATTACTTCACAAGCAGGTACGAGAGCGCATAGTTAGCGTCTCTAGCTTTGCGCACCGAATGGGAAATTTTGGTGATAATTCACAAACCGCTATTAAGGATATTTGCCTTGGAATTGGAAAGTATCAACCATGGGGTGTTTACGGTGCTAGCAAATTAGCAAATCTTTTATTTGTTGCAGAATTAGAACGGCTACGAATTAAAAATAAATGGACATTTATGCCAATGGCAGCTCATCCAGGGTATTCAAATACAAATTTGCAAAGTGTTTCACCGCAGATGCGTGGTAATAAATTAGAAGAACAGTTCATTAATGGTATGAATAACATTCTTGCGCAAAGTGCTGAACGAGGTGCGCTACCAACATTATGCGCTGCGGTATTTCCTGAGTTATTAGGTGGATCATTTATCGGACCAAATGGCTTAATGGAGATGCGTGGATTTCCAAAGTTAACTCGTGCTCGCGCTCTTGCTTATGATCAAACATTGGCACGTAATCTTTGGGAAGTAAGTGAAGAGTTAACTGGTGTTAAGTGGTCTGCAAATGCATGAGGCATATGATTTTCAAGCAGTGCAAGAAAAATGGCTGCCAATTTGGGACAAATTAGAACCATTTAAATCTGCTCGTGCCGATGATGCCAGACCAAAGAAGTATGTCTTGGATATGTTTCCTTATCCATCAGGTGATTTACATATGGGCCATGCCGAGGCTTATGCACTAGGTGATGTGATTGCTCGTTACTGGGTACAAAAAGGTTTTAACGTCATGCACCCAATTGGTTGGGATGCATTTGGTTTGCCAGCTGAAAATGCTGCGATTAAACGAAACAGTGATCCGCGAGAGTGGACCTATGAAAATATTGCTGTTCAAAAAGCATCGATGCGCAGATATGCATGTTCATTTGATTGGGATCGAACACTTCACACATGCGATCCTGAATATTACAAATGGAATCAATGGTTATTTTTACAGATGTATAACAAGGGACTGGCATATCGCAAAGATTCCGCCGTTAACTGGTGCCCAGATTGCCAAACTGTATTAGCTAATGAACAGGTAGTAGCTGGACTTTGCGAGCGTTGTGATAACGCAGTTACTAAAAAGAAATTAAATCAATGGTATTTAAAGATTACTGATTATGCCGATCGCTTGCTAGATGACATGGATCAATTAGAAGGTAATTGGCCAGAAAAAGTTTTAACGATGCAACGCAATTGGATCGGTCGTTCAACCGGCGCTGAGGTTGAATTTAAAATTGAGGGTAGAAGCCAACCAATAACCGTTTACACAACACGTCCAGACACATTATTTGGCGCCACATTTATGGTGGTAGCAGCAGACAGTGCACTTGCTGCTGAATTAGCCAGCGGTAATGAGGTGGAAGCTGAATTTAAGAAGTATCTTGATTCAGTTAAGGCAGATTCAGATATTGATCGCTTGGCAACTGATCGGCCAAAGAGTGGTGTGTTTTTAAATCGCTTTGCCATTAATCCAGTAAATGATGAACGAATTCCAATTTGGGCATCAGATTATGTATTAGCTGATTATGGAACTGGCGCCATCATGGCAGTGCCGGCACATGATCAACGCGATTTAGATTTTGCAAAAGCAATGAAATTACCAATACGTGTTGTAATTGAAACTGGCGAGGCCGATCCTGCGCAATCTGGCATTGCCACATCAGGAGATGGCAAGGTTATTAATTCCGGATCAATCACTGGCTTAGCCAAAGATGAAGCGATCACCAAAATTACGCAGGAGTTGGCTGGTAAGAAGTTAGGAAAAGCTGCTCGTAATTACCGGCTGCGCGATTGGTTAATTTCGCGTCAACGTTTTTGGGGAACACCAATTCCAATTATTCACTGTGAAAAATGTGGGGAAGTTCCAGTTCCGGAAAATCAATTACCAGTTGAATTACCAAGTGCTGCTGGTCTAGATTTAAAACCAAAGGGTTCATCACCACTTGGCGCAGCAAGTGATTGGGTAAATGTTGCTTGTCCAAAATGTAATGCACCGGCAAAGCGCGATGCCGACACTATGGATACCTTTTTTGACTCTTCTTGGTATTACTTGCGATACACATCAGTTGATAAACATGATGTTGCATTTGATAAAAAGGCGGTTGAAACCTGGTTGCCGGTTGATCAATATGTAGGTGGAGTTACCCACGCAATCTTGCACCTGCTCTACTCACGATTTTTCACCAAAGTTTTGCATGATCTAGGACATTTAAACTTCACCGAACCATTTACACGTCTCTTAAATCAAGGAATGGTTTTAATGGATGGCTCTGCCATGAGTAAGAGTCGAGGTAATTTAGTTCGTTTATCTGATGAGCTAGCCACACATGGTGTTGATGCAATTCGCGTTGCCTTGGTTTTTGCTGGCCCACCTGAAGATGACATCGACTGGGCTGATGTTTCACCAGCTGGTTCATTAAAGTTTTTAAATCGCGCCTGGCGAATTGCCGGTGATGTCACCAGTAAGGCTGGCGTGGATTTTAAGAGTGGAGATCTTTCTCTACGCAAAGTAACTCACAAATCATTAAATGATATTGCGATCGCTGTTGAATCATTTAGATTTAATGTTTGCGTTGCCCGAATTATGGAGTTAGTAAATGCAACACGTAAGGCAATTGATTCTGGGTGCGGACCAACTGATCCAGCTGTACGAGAAGCCGCTGAAGCAATTGCAATTTCACTTTCATTAGTTGCTCCATACACCGCAGAGGATATGTGGGAAAAACTTGGACATAAGCCGGCTATTGCTAATGCTGGTTGGCCAACTGTTGATCCAGCCTTATTAGAAGATGATGCCATCGAGGTTGTTCTACAAGTTAATGGCAAGATCATCGATCGCTTGGAAGTTTCACCTAGCGTAACCAAAGATGATTTAGAGAAGGCAGCGCGTGCTAATGAGAAAATTGCAGCAGCATTAGTTGGTGCCGATATTAAAAAGGTAATTGTTGTTGCGCCAAAGCTTGTGAATTTCGTAATTTAATTTCCACAATTTTTCCTTTTTAATAAATAAACTGCTTTTAGTTGCGCCATGATGGGCAGATGTTTGACTTAAATATTTCACCAGATCAAAAGCGGGCTTTAATCCTATTATTCTCACTCTGTTTAGGTTTAGGTGGCTTTTATTTTCTAAACTCAAAACCATCCGCCGCACCAGAATTAACCCAAGATTTGATCTTGCCAATACAGGAGAGTTCAACAGTTCAAAGTTCGCAGATCATTGTTAATGTCGCAGGGAAAGTAGCAAATCCAGGTGTTTATAGTTTGACCATCGGTTCCAGAGTAATTGATGCGATAAATATGGCGGGTAATCAATTGCGTGGGGTAGATATCAGCGACATAAATTTGGCACGGATATTAATTGATGGCGAACAAATATTGGTAGGAGCGCCGGCGCAGGTAGTGGCTAAGAAAGCAGCCGCCAAGATAACCTCCACTAATCCGCTTGATATCAATAAAGCAACTGCAGCGCAATTAGATACCCTGCCTGGAATTGGTCCAGTTACGGCGCAACGGATTTTGGATTACCGCAGCAAGGTTGGACATATTTCAGCGGTAGATGAATTGAAAAAGATATCTGGCTTAGGTGGCGCAAAATTCGAAGAGATCAAGAGTTTACTTCGCGTTTAATTGATTATCGACTTCTAATAATAGGTTGCACTTTATGGTTTGGCGCAGCTGTTATTGGATTTTTTCCAACTTACAAATTCCCACTTCTGGTAATTCTGATACTTACATCTTTTGCGATGCGCCGAAATGTTTGGGTTATTTTCTTAATCGCGGTAATAGCTGGATCTAGTGCAATCTCAATTAGACAAGCAGCCCTAGCAAATCAACTTGTGATCAACTCTTTTAACAGCCAAGTAGAGATCACAGCGAAAATAACTAGTGATCCGATTCTTCGAATTGGAAAGATTCGCGGCTCAAATAAAATGCCAGATCAATTAAGTTTCTTGGTGTCAGTTAGATCTATCGACAACAGCAGGATTCAACTGCCCATGCGGATGCAGATATCACCTGGTCAATTACTACAAAATGGTGATCTAATAAGGGTAAATTGCAAAATTATTAAGAGTAAAGAGCGAAAGGTGGCAGCGCTAGCCATTGCAAATGGTGATGTTGCACTCCTGCAACAACCAAATCATTTGCTATCGATGACCAACTCAATTCGATCTTCATTTCGAAAATTAATTCCAGCAGGTGATGCTGGCTCACTTATGCCGGGTTTAATTTTGGGGGATACCTCACTACAAAGTGAAGCATTTACTACCAAGATGCGCCGGGTTGGTTTCTCACATTTAACTGCAGTCAGTGGTGCCAATTTTGCACTGGTCGCCGCATTTGTTTTGTGGTTAATGCAATTTTTATTTAAAGATATTCGAAGCAGATTAATCATTACCGGTTTGGTCTTAATTTTCTTTATCTTTTTGGTAAGGCCAACGCCATCGGTACTTCGCGCCGCTGTTATGACCACCGTTTTATTAATTGCAAAATTTCGGGGCGATAATTCACTTGGTATTCCGGCCCTTGGCGCGGCAATTGGTTTGTTAGTACTGCTTGATCCATTTCAAGCTATTGATCCAGGTTTTGCATTATCAGTCTTGGCGACTGCAGGAATATTGCTACTTGCGCCACGATTAAATGAGTTGTTGTTAAGAAGAATTAAGTGGCAATCACTTGCTGAATCAATATCTATTCCAGTATGTGCAACTATTTTTTGTACACCGGTAATTGTTGCCCTATCAGGACAATTCTCGTTGATTACAGTGCCAGCAAATATTTTAGTATCCCCAGTAATTGCGCCGATTACAGTCTTGGGTTTTATCGCGGCTTTACTTTCAACATTACTGCCGGTGTTATCCTCATTTTTGCTGGCTATTGCCTATCCATTTGCGGCTTGGATTGTTGGAGTTTGTAATGCTGGTGCCAGCTTTGCAGTTTTACAGTTTTCATCAGTGAGATTCTTTATGGCGATCCTGCTTATTCTTGCGGTAATTATCTGGCGAAGGTATTGGTCGGTTCTAATACTTATTTCAGTTTTGATATTAGGGCAGCTAACTTATTCGAGAATGACTTGGCCAGGAGGTGATTGGCAGGTAACAAATTGCGATGTCGGACAAGGCGATGGTCTAGTTTTAAATCTAAGTAATCAACGTGCAATTGTTGTTGATGTAGGTCCAGATCCGGTGTTGATGGATAGATGTTTAACCAGATTAAAGATTGATGAAATTTCTTTGTTAGTGCTCACCCATTTTCATGCCGATCACGTTGGTGGTTTAACTGGCGCTATTAATAAGCGAAGAGTTAATCAGGTATGGATATCTAATAATCACCAGCCAGCATCTGCATATGAGAAGCTGATTAAATTAATTGATTCAACGCAGATTCGCGAGGTGTCGGTAGGTGAGATTTTTCAGATCGGCAGTAGCAAAATATCGGTGCTTTGGCCAGAAAAAGTAAGTCAAAGTTTTGCATCACTTCCAGGTGATGGCTCGATGATAAATAATTCAAGCATTGCGGTTTTGATAGAGATGAGTGCATTAAAAGTTTTTGCGGCTGGGGATTTAGAACCACCCGTACAAGAGATAATTTCCACCAGTAAATTGATGCAGCAAGTAGATGTTTATAAGGTTTGTCACCACGGCTCTATGTATCAATTCTTTCCAATGCTAGATCGACTAAAGCCATCGGTTGCCTTAATCAGTGTTGGTAAGGAAAATTCTTACGGGCATCCAGCCAGCCAGACGATTGGTGAATTTATGCGCCGGGGAATCAAAATTATGCGTACAGATAAATCTGGTGGGATTGCAGTTGCTTCACCCAATAAGATCAGGGTTACTGGAAAAGATTGGTGGCAAATTAGGTGGGGTTAGTTTTAATTCAAGGTGCCGAAGGGCTACTTGCTGACCGAGCCATCTCAGAAATTCTGGCAGCAAATCCTGGCGCGCAAGTTACAACTATTTCAACAGATGAGATTGAAGTTGGCGTAATAACAGATGCACTTGCACCATCTTTGTTTGCAGATACCCGCATTGTGGTTATCAAAGAGATCCAAGATTTAACCGCTGAATGCAGCGAAGAGATAATTGATTATCTAGGAAATCCAGATGAGAATTTAAATTTATTGTTGTGGCATAAAGGTGGCGTGAAAGGAAAAGCCTTAGTAGATAAGGTTAAAAAAGCTGGCGCACAAGTAATTGCTGCTGATGCGATCAAGAAAGATAGCGAGAAATCTGAGTTTGTCCGAGGTGAATTTAAAAGATTAGGGCGAAAGATTTCTACTGAAGCGGTGCAAGCATTAATTGATTCACTGGGAAGTGATTTGCGCGAACTGGGAGCTGCCTGTTCGCAACTTGCTAGCGATGTGGCGGATGGCAAATTAATTGATGAAGATGATGTTGCGGCTTATCAGCAAGGCCGGATTGAAACTACTGGATACGATGTGGCAGATGCGGTCCTTGATGGCAAAACCGCGCATGCATTAATCTCATTACGAAATGCAATTAATACCGGTACTGATCCAGTTTTAATTGTCAGCGCCATCGCTGCATCAATTAGAACCATGGCAAAGGTTTCAGGTGCATCACGAGGTTTAAAATCATTTGATTTAGCATCTCAACTTGGAATGCCACCTTGGCAGATTGATAAGGCGCGCAGGCAATTAAGTGGGTGGAGTGAGAATGCTCTTGCCAGATCTGTGATCGTATTGGCGCAAGCAGATGCAGATATAAAGGGAGCGGCGGCAGATCCGGCATATGCGCTAGAGCGAGCAATTATTACCATCAGCACCGCCCGCGGTACCAAGTAATACGCTCAGTTTGAGCCTAATCCGATGCGCTGATACGATGCGCCTTCTCGAAAATTAATTAGTAAATTTCAAATGAAAAGGAAATCTATTCGTGGCAAATATTAAGTCGCAGATCAAGCGAATCCGCACCAACAATAAGGCGCAGGATCGCAACAAGGCGTACCGCTCAGCACTTAAGACAGCGATCCGTCGTTTCCGCGATGCAGTAACTGCTGGCGACAAGAGCAAGATCACCGCTGAACTTCGCGATGCATCTCGTTCATTAGATATGGCTGTTTCAAAGGGTGTAATTCACGCAAACCAAGCAGCAAATAAAAAGTCAGCGTTGGCTAAGTTAGCTAACAAAGCTGGCGTTCGTTAATTCGCCTGTAACTCCTAAGGCGTAAGGGCGAAGTACAGATGCCTGCAATATCCTCTGCAAAAGCACCGCAACCTGCTGCGACAAATCCAGATCAAATTCGAAATTTCTGCATCATTGCCCATATTGATCATGGCAAATCAACACTTGCTGATCGAATGCTTGGCATTACTGGCGTAGTTGAAGATCGGAATATGCGTGCGCAGTACTTAGATCGGATGGATATTGAACGCGAACGTGGCATAACAATTAAAAGCCAAGCAGTTCGTCTGCCTTGGAAATCTGGCATTGATAATAAAGATTACATATTAAATATGATCGATACACCTGGTCACGTAGATTTTACCTACGAGGTATCGCGCTCGCTAGCTGCTTGTGAAGGTGCAATTTTGTTGGTGGATTGTGCGCAAGGTATCGAAGCACAAACATTGGCTAACTTGTATTTAGCAATGGAGAATAACCTTACGATTATTCCAGTACTAAATAAGATCGATTTACCTGCTGCGCAACCGGAAAAGTTTGCAGTTGAGTTAGCAAAATTAATTGGCTGCCAACCAGAGGATTGCTTGCGTGTTTCTGGAAAAACCGGAGATGGGGTTGTTGAATTATTAGATCAGATTGTTAAGCAAATTCCGGCGCCAACTGGAGACGCAAATGCTCCGACCAGAGCTTTAATTTTTGACTCTGTTTACGATTTATATCGTGGCGTTGTTACCTATGTTCGAGTAGTAGATGGACATCTATCTCCTCGTGATCAGATTCAAATGTACTCAACCGGTGTCAGACATGAGATGTTAGAGGTTGGTGTTATTTCACCAGAGCCAATAGCCAGCAAAGGATTAGGAGTTGGCGAAGTAGGTTATTTAATTACCGGCGTTAAGGATGTTCGCCAATCACGAGTTGGTGACACAGTCACGACATACAACAATCCGACTAAGAATCCGCTTGCTGGCTATAAAGATCCTAAGCCAATGGTTTTCTCTGGTTTATTTCCAATTGATGGTGCTGAGTATCCAATGCTGCGCGAGGCGCTAGATAAGTTGCAATTAAATGATGCAGCTTTAGTTTTTGAACCAGAATCATCTACCGCACTTGGCTTTGGTTTCCGCTGTGGCTTCTTAGGTTTATTACACATGGAGATTGTGCGTGAGCGGTTAGAACGTGAAGCGGGATTAACATTAATTTCAACTGCACCGAGCGTGGTTTATAACGTCACATTAGATGATGGCAAGCGATTAACTGTTACAAACCCATCTGAATATCCAGATGGCAAAATCGCCGAGGTGCAAGAGCCAGTGGTACGCGCAACTATTTTGGCACCAAGTGAATTTATCGGCAGCATCATGGAGTTATGCCAACAGCGGCGCGGAATTTTAAAGGGCATGGATTACTTATCTGAAGATCGAGTAGAGATCAGATACACCTTGCCACTTGCTGAAATTGTCTTTGATTTCTTTGATAACTTGAAATCTCGAACCCGTGGTTATGCATCTTTAGATTATGAACCAACTGGTGAAGAGGCGGCAGATTTAGTAAAGGTAGATATCTTGCTGCAAGGTGAAAAAGTTGATGCATTTAGCCAAATTGTGCACCGCGATAAAGCATATGCATATGGCGTAATGATGACGGAGAAACTTCGCGAATTAATTCCGAGACAACAATTTGAAGTGCCGATCCAAGCAGCGATTGGTGCCAAAATTATTGCTCGTGAAAATATTAGAGCGATTCGTAAAGATGTGCTTGCTAAATGTTATGGCGGAGACATCACTCGTAAACGTAAATTATTAGAGAAGCAAAAAGAGGGTAAGAAGCGCATGAAGATGGTGGGTCGAGTTGAAGTTCCACAGGAAGCATTTATTGCGGCGCTTACCACCGATTCAGATAAGGCTAAAGAAAAGTAAATTCAGTGAATCTATCTTTTTACGTGCACATTCCTTACTGCGTAAAACGTTGTGGTTACTGTGACTTTAATACCTATACGCCAGCAGAGTTACAAATCTCAGAAGGCTTAACGCAAATATCCAATTCATACATTGACTTACTTATCGCAGAGATAGCTCAAGCTAAATTACAAGTTGGCCAAGCATCTGTTCCAACTATTTTTTTCGGTGGTGGAACTCCTTCACTTATGGAGCCAACAGATATCGCCCGGGTTGTTTCTGCAATAGCTGATAATTTTGGGTTAACAGATGATTGCGAAATTACATTAGAAACAAATCCAGATACTGTTGATAAGGCAAAGTTAGCAGCATTTAAAGCTGCCGGTATAAATCGAATCTCCTTCGGCATGCAATCTGCGGTAGCGCATGTATTAAAAACTTTGGACCGAACACATAATCCGGCAAATTTGCCACAAGTAACTAACTGGGCACATGAGGTTGGCTTTACCGATATTTCAGTTGATCTGATCTATGGCACTCCTGGTGAAAGCATTGCTGATTGGCAAGAAAGTATTGATGCCGCCTTGGCATTACCAATTAATCACATTAGCGCCTATGCATTAATTGTTGAAGAGGGAACTAAATTAGCAAATGCGATCAAACGTGGTGAGATCGCAAAGGTCGATGATGATTTAACCGCCGAGAAGTATTTAATGGCCGATAACGCATTTAGTAAGGCGGGATTTACTTGGTATGAATTAAGTAATTGGAGTAAATCTGGCGGAGAGAGCAAACACAATATCGCCTATTGGTTAAATGCGAATTGGTGGGGAGCCGGACCTGGCGCGCACTCACATATCAATGGCAAGCGGTGGTGGAATGTAAAGCATCCAAATTTGTATAAGGAAAAGATAAGTAAAAATCAATCACCAACCCAAGATTTTGAAGTTTTAGAGCCAATTCAAATTGAATCTGAAAGATTAATGTTGTCGATTAGATTGCCAGAAGGAATCCAAAAACAAACTTTGAACAGTGACCAATTAAATACATTAAGCCCATATTTGGAAAACGGTGCTTTAGATGCCGGCAAATGGGCTGCTGGAACTGTTAGTTTGAGTTTGAATGGCCGGTTAATTGCAGATCGAATCGTGCGCGAAATACTTCTGTAGTAGCGTGGCCTTATGAGTTACAACATTATCTCCGGTTTATTGGCAGTTATCTTCTTAATCTCTGGGTTAAGCAAAGTATCTGGTACCAATGCAGGTTTATCTGGAACTCGCGATGTGGGAATTAATGATTTGCTAGCTAGATTAATTGGCGTAGTAGAAGCAATTGCAGCTGTTGGATTAATTTGGGGTTTGAAAAATCGTGCAGATTCAATTGGATGGTATGCCGCTGGCACAATTTGGATCGCTATGGGCGTTGCAATTTATGCTCACTTTCGTGCCGAAAAATTAAAGAGTGCCTTTCCTGCTTTTTTTCTACTAACTCTTACAACTGTATTGATGGTAATTAAATAGGTATGCAACACCGGCAATTAGCAATCCTGCGCGCAATCGTTGAAGATTATGTTGCAACTGAAGAGCCAGTTGGTTCAAAATCTTTAGCATCTCGTCATGGCTTGGGAGTTTCACCGGCAACTATTCGAAATGAAATGGCGGTGCTGGAAGAGGCTGGTTTAATTACCCAGCCACATACAAGTGCCGGACGCATTCCAACCAATAAAGGTTATCGAGTATTTGTCGATAAGTTGGCGGCGGTAAAACCATTATCAGGTGCTGAACGCAAAGCGATTGAAACATTTTTAGATGGTGCCAGTGATTTAGATGATGTTATTTCCAGAACAGTTCGCTTACTTGCACAGGTCACAAAGCAGGTAGCAGTAGTTCAGTACCCATCTTTAACCAGGGCAAAGGTGCGTCATATCGAATTGGTTTTATTAGCCCCAACTCGAGTAATGATGGTGTTAATAACTGATGCTGGTCGAGTTGAACAGCGAATGATTGAATTACCTTTTGATATCTCAGATGGCTCACTATCGGATCTACACAAGAAGTTAAATTCATTAGTTGCTAATCAATCTCTAGCAAATGTAGCAAGCAAAATCGAAGGTTTAGGCAGTGGAGTTCGTGGAAATGAAAGAGCGAATGTTGTGACGATTATGACCACATTAATTGAAATGGCAGTTGAGCATCCAGAAGAGAAGGTAGTTCTTGCTGGAACCTCTAACTTAGCCAGAGCTAATCAAGATTTAACCCAAAGCATGCATCCGATCCTAGAAGCACTAGAAGAGCAGGTTGTATTACTCAGATTGTTATCTGATTCAGATTCATCGGTAAAGGTTTTAATTGGCGAGGAACAAAATGAAAAATCTTTGCGTTCTACCAGCCTAGTAAGTGTTGGATATGGGGATTTAGGGGCGATGGGAATTATTGGACCAACTCGAATGGATTACACAGCTTCAATGAGTGCCGTAAATGCAGTTGCCAATTATGTTGGCAGATTCTTGGTTGAAAGTAAGTAATGGCTGATTTATATCAAACACTTGGCGTAGATCGTGATGCCAGCTTTGATGATATTAAAAAGGCGTATCGAAAATTAGCGCGAAGTTATCATCCAGATGTAAATCCAGATCCGGCGATGGCGGAGAAATTTAAAGAGATCACCGCTGCATATGAAGTATTAAGTGATCCAGATAAAAGACAAAATTACGATATTGGCGGAAGTGGTTTTGGTGGCGGTTTTGGTAATGCCAACTTTGGGTTTGGCGACATCATGGATGCATTTTTTGGTGGCGGTGGACAACGTGGACCAAGACCTCGAACACGTGCCGGACAAGATGCATTAATTAGAGTCGAGGTTGATCTAATGGAGGCAACCTTTGGTTGCGATCGTGATCTAAATGTCGAAACCGCAATTGCCTGCACAAAGTGCAATGGCACAGGTTGCGCAAATAACAGCAAACCAAGCACATGTCAGATTTGTAAAGGCCGAGGTGAAACGCAACAGGTGGCACGTTCAATTCTTGGTCAGGTAATGACTTCAAGGCCTTGTAATAATTGTGGCGGTTTTGGTTCTGTAATTACAGATCCGTGTGGTGAGTGCGCAGGCGATGGTCGAGTTCGTTCTCGAAAAAGTATCCCGGTAAAAATTCCAGCCGGTGTTGAAACTGGAAATCGAATTCAATTATCTGGGCAGGGTGAGGTTGGACCTGGTGGCGGGCCAGCCGGTGATCTGTATGTTGAGATCGTTGAGTTAGCACATGAATTTTTAGTTCGTGAACAAAACAATCTTCATATTTCTATTGCAATTCCAATGTCAGCTGCAGCTACTGGAACAACGGTAAAAATTCCAACCCTAGATGGTGAGCAAGAGTTAGAAATTAAAGAGGGTGTGCAAAGTGGTGCAACTGTTGTACTTAAAGGATTAGGTGTCACTAAATTGCGCGGTTCTGGTCGTGGAGATTTAATCGCTCATGTTGAAGTACAAACCCCAAGCAAATTAAATAAAGAGCAATCTGAATTACTGAAAAAGTTTGCGCAACTACGCGGTGAATCGTCGGATAAGGTAATTATTCATACCCACAAAGATGATGGCTTTTTCGGTCGCGTGCGAAACGCATTCCGCTGATGCTCTCCCTATTTTTTGTTGATCAACTTTCAACTGGTACTACCCAAGAGTTAACCGGAGATGAAGGACATCACGCAGTTGCGGTGATGCGATTATCAATTGGTGAGCAAATAAAAATAGCTGATATTTCTGGCAATTGGGTAAGTGGCACAATAACCGAGGTTGGAAAAAAGAGTTTAAAGATTGATGTGGCAGAACGCGGAGTAGCCCAGGCTGGCAAACCACAATTAATCGTGGTTCAAGCGGTGACTAAATCTGATCGCACAAAAGAGATGCTTGAACTTCTCACGGTGGCAGGTGCTGACCAAATAATTCCTTGGCAAGCAGAGCGATGCATAAGTAAATGGCAAAGTGATTCTGCTGATAAATGGCAGAGCGCAATAAAAGAGGCAGCTAAGCAGGCCAGAAGAGTAAGTTTGCCGAAATTACAAAATGAGATGACTACCAATCAATTGATACAAAGTTTTAAGGCAACAGAGAAGATTGTGATTTTGCACGAGGGTGCAACAACTCCTATTTCACAACTTAATTTATCGCAAGAGTTTTCCAGTATTTATTTAATCATCGGACCAGAAGGTGGAATTAGCGATAATGAAATTAAAGCTTTAACTAATGCTGGTGGTGTCAGCGCCAAAATGGGAGAGCTAGTTTTGCGTTCGGCTCATGCTGGCTTTGCTGGTTTAGCAGCAATTCAAACTTCGATAGGTCGGTGGTAATAATGGCTGAGAATGCAAAGGTTGATGCAAACTGTTTATTTTGTAAAATAGTAAGTGGACAAATTCCCGCGGCAATTGTGAAAAAGAGTGATCGGGTAACTGCATTTAATGACATAACCCCACAGGCGCCTACTAATATTTTGCTAATTCCCAACCAACATTTTGAAAATATGGCTGCTGTTGCAAAAAATGATCCATCACTTGTCGGTGAAATTATCTCTATGGCAGATGAGATTGCGATTGAAAATGGTTTAGAAAGTTATCGCACCAACATAAACACTGGTGCTGGAGCTGGTCAATCTGTTTTCCACGCTCATCTACATCTTTTGGGCGGGCGTGCCTTCGCCTGGCCGCCTGGTTAGTACAGAAGTTAAATATAGGATTGCCCGCAATGGAGCCGAGAATTATTAAATTACCTGCCGCCTTCTCAATGGTGGCTTTGGTTGGCCCAAATGATGCCTACTTTAGAATCTTGGAAAATCGCTTTCCAGAATTAGCAATCACAATTCGGGGAAATGAAATTTATGTAAAAGGGGATTTGCAAGAGGTTAAGCAATTTTCTGAGTTAGTTGAAGAGTTAATTGCAATCTTGCGCGGCGGACAAAACCTAACCGAAGATATGGTCACTCGATCTGTATCTATGATCAAACAGGATCCAACTGCGCACCCAGCAGAGGTTTTAACATTAAATATTTTAAGTAATCGTGGAAAAACTATTCGTCCTAAAACCGCAAATCAAAAGAAGTATGTTGATGCCATCGATGAAAACACAATAACTTTTGGAATTGGCCCGGCCGGATCTGGCAAAACATATTTGGCGATGGCCAAGGCAATTCAATCGCTACAGGCCAAGCAGGTAAATCGAATTATTTTAACGAGACCAGCTGTTGAAGCGGGAGAACATTTAGGATTTTTGCCTGGATCATTAAATGAAAAAATTGATCCATACCTGCGGCCATTATTTGATGCACTTCATGACATGATCGATCAAGATGCGATTCCACGGTTGATGAGCACAGGGGTTATTGAAGTTGCACCACTTGCTTACATGCGCGGTCGTACTCTTAATGATGCTTTTATTATTTTAGATGAAGCTCAAAACACAACTCCAGAACAGATGAAAATGTTCTTAACTCGTCTTGGTTTTGGCTCAAAGATGATTATTACTGGCGATACAACACAAATAGATCTGCCAAATAATGCTAAATCTGGGTTAAAGGTAGTGCAGGATATTTTGCACAATATTGAAGATATTGCCTTTATGCATTTAACAGCTGAAGATGTTGTAAGAAACAGATTAGTTGGTGACATTGTTACCGCCTATGGCGCTTGGGATGAAACTGTTGCTAAATCCACATTTCCTATTCGTAGCGAGAAGCGGTGATCTGCAATAAAGATTGAATTGGATAATGTTTCTGATTTCTCTGGCGCGACAAGTGATCTAATCTCAGTTGCTGATTTTGCCTTAAATGAAATGGGCGTTCATCCAGATTGTGAGTTGAATCTTCGGTTAGTTAAAGAGGATGAGATGACAGAATTACATGTTAAATGGATGGAGTTACCAGGCCCAACAGATGTGTTGTCATTTCCGATGGATGAGATAAAACCAAATTCAAAGACTGCCGGTCCTGGAATTGTTGGCGATATTGTTTTATGTCCAACTTTTGCTGGAAAAAATGGCAAACAAAGTTTAGAAAGAGAGTTGGAGTTGTTAACTGTCCATGGCGTGCTGCATCTTCTAGGTTTTGATCACGCCAGCACTGAAGAAGAACAAGCCATGTTTAAATTACAAGATGAGATTCTAGATTCATGGCGGATGAGCAAGTGAGCCTAATTAATTTATTAGTAATTATTGGGCTATTGCTATTTGCTGGATTTTTAGCTGGTAGCGAATCAGCTCTTACCTCCTTATCTCGTTTACTAATTGAGGAAATTGTCGAAGTAAAGCCTAAATACCAAAAAAAGTTTCAACGATTATTAGAAAATCCGGCTAGATATTTAAATGTTTTACTGTTGGTTAGAAAAGGTTGTGAGTTAACAGCAACTGTTTTTGTGGCAGATTATGCAATTTTGCGCGATGACAATAATGGTTTTGTACTAGCTGGCGTAGTGCTTTTAATGCTGGCTATTTCATATGTAGTAGTTGGCGTAGGTCCAAGAACTCTTGGCAAGCAACATGCTGTTAAGTGGGCAAGACCTGCGATTAATACAGCAGACTTACTTGCAAAATTACTCGGACCATTAACTAATTTATTAATTGCTATTGGAAATGCGCTAACACCAGGACGCGGCTTTAAATCTGGCCCTTTTGCTAGTGAAGCTGAGTTTCGCGATTTAGTAGACCAAGCAAGTGAAAGCGGCTTTGTTGAAGAGTCAGAGCGCGAGATGATTCATTCTGTATTCGATCTTGGCGAAACCTTAGTTCGCGAACTTATGGTGCCACGTACTGAAATGGTTTGGATTGAGTCGGGCAAGACATTGCGGCAAGGTTTATCGCTAGCTCTTCGTTCTGGTTTTACCCGCATTCCAGTTATTGCTGAAAATCTAGATAATGTAATTGGCATTGCTTATGTAAAGGATTTGGCAAAGCGGGTGCATGAGCACCATGAGGCAGAACAAAATGAAAATGTGGAGGAGCATTTACGTAAAGCAACATTTGTTCCAGAAACTAAGACAGCGGCTGATTTATTAAAAGAGATGCAAGCAGATCAAATTCATATGGCAATTGTGGTTGATGAATATGGCGGAACAGCTGGCTTAATTACCATCGAAGATATTCTTGAGGAAATTGTTGGTGAGATTGCTGATGAGTATGATGATGAAACTGAAGAGATTGAATGGCTTGGCCAGGACAGAGCAAGAATTTCCACTAGGTTGCATGTAGAAGATTTTGCACAAGAGTTTAAAAGTGAGTTTTCACCAGATGAAGTAGCTGATGTTGACACCATCGGTGGCTTGATTGCAAAGCAATTAGGCAGAGTTCCAATTCCGGGAAGCACAATTACCGTTCCAGGTTGGAAATTAACGGCAGAGCGACCAGCTGGCAGAAGACATCGAATTATTACTGTGTTGGCAGAGCGAACTACGCAGGTAAGTGAAGTTTCAGATCACTTATAGAATTACCCAATGCGCATAGTTAGATTCTCCGCTCCAGCAGATTTAGGTGTTGGAAGTGATCCATTATTTGGGTTGCTAAATGAATCTGATTCCATCCTGGTCCTAAAAGGTGATCCGATCTATTCAGGGATTGTTCCGATTGATAAAACCTTAAATCTTTCTGATGTGAAATTGCTGGCTCCGGTAATTCCCCGTAGCAAAGTTGTTTGTATTGGGAAAAATTATGCAGATCATGCAGCTGAAATGGATTCAGTAGTTCCCGAGGAACCAATTATTTTTATCAAACCAAACACTGCCGTAATAGGACCAAATGATTTAATTCAATGGCCCAGAATGAGTGAGCGGGTAGATTTTGAAGCAGAGCTTGCAATTGTGATTGGCCGTATCTGCAAAGAGGTGCCAGCGGCGAAAGCAAATGATGTAATTTTTGGTTACACACTTGCTAATGATGTAACCGCCCGCGATCTGCAGAAAAAAGATGGTCAATGGAGTCGCGCAAAGGGTTTCGACACATTTTGTCCGCTTGGTCCTTGGATTGATACTGAGTTTGTTCCAGCAAATCAAAAGATCTCATCAACTTTAAATGGTGAGATAAAGCAAAATGCAACGCTAGATCAGATGATCTTTAAAATCCCACAAATTATTGAGTTTGTTACAAATGTTATGACACTACTTCCAGGTGATGTAATTTTGACCGGCACTCCTGCCGGAATAGCGCCAATGCCAGCTGGATCAACAATTACCGTGGCGATTGATGGTCTAGGCACATTAACTAATAAGGTTTCCGCCCGTGGCTAATAATTCTCAAGTACGCGTTAGATTTGCACCATCACCAACTGGTGATTTACATGTAGGCAACATCCGGACCGCACTTTTTGATTGGGCATATGCCCGTCACACACAGGGAAAATTAATTTTTAGAATTGAAGATACCGATCGCGATCGGGTTACAGATGAGTACATACAAGCCGCTATCGATACATTGAAATGGCTTGGTTTGAATTGGGATGAGGGACCAGAGGTAGGTGGCGCCTATGGACCTTACTTGCAATCACAACGTTTAGAGATTTATGCCGAGTGGGCACAAAAGTTTTTAGATAATGGCGATGCTTATCATTGTTACTGCAGTGCAGATGAATTAGAAGAGCGCCGTCAATTGCAGATGAAAAATAATCAGGCACCTGGTTATGATGGCAAATGTCGAGATTTATCAAATGTCCAGATTGAAGATTACAAATCGAAGGGTCGTAAACCAGTTGTTCGTATGAGAATGCCACAAGGTGAAACAGTTTTTACCGATGCCATCCGTGGTGAGGTTAAATTTGAACATTTATATGTTCCTGATTTTGTATTAGCGCGCGCTGATGGTTCACCACTTTATACATTAGCTGTGGCAGTCGATGATATTTTAATGAAGATAACTCACGTGTTACGTGGTGAAGATTTACTTTCCTCAACTCCTAGACAAATTCGGGTTTATCAAGCAATGGGTGTAGCTGAATCTGATTACCCAATCTTTGCGCATCTGCCATTTGTGATGGGTCAAGATAATGCAAAATTATCAAAGCGAAATGGTGAAGTATCTATTGCTTGGTATCGGGAAAAGGGATTCTTACCAGATGCGATTTGTAATTATTTAGCACTTCTTGGCTGGTCACCTGGTGATGACAAGGAAAATATTACGATGCAGGAGTTGGTTGATCTCTTTACAGTTGAAAGAGTAAACAGCAGTCCGGCCAGATTTGATATGAAGAAGTTGGAAGCAATTAATGGCGACAAGATTCGCGCCCTTTCCTTGCCTGATTTTCTAGATTGGGCGCTACCATTTTTGATGAAAGCAAATGTGATCTCTGGAAGTGATGATGAGATTGCACTTGTTAAAAAAGCGCTTCCGATTATTCAAGAGCGCATTGTGACACTTGGTGAAATTCCAGCGATGCTTAACTTTCTATTTGTAAAAAACTTTGCCGTAGATCCAGAAGAGCAGCCGAAGTTAGTTGAAGCAGCTGCGCAAGAGGTGCTAAAAGTTGCATTAACAAAGGTTGAATCTTTGGAAAAATGGGATCACACATCTATTGAAGAGGTACTTCGAAAGGCATTAATTGAGGAGATGGGCTTAAAACCTCGCATCGCATTTAGTGCTCTGCGAATTGCAGTTACTGGTTCACATATCTCACCTCCACTATTTGAATCCATGGAGTTACTTGGCAGAGATGGATCAATTAGCAGAATCAAATCGGCAATCTCCGTATAAGATTTCTACTTCAATACTTGGTCGGGTATTCTTATCCAGTATTAAAAAGGTTATTGGGGTATGGGGTAATTGGCAGCCCAGCTGATTCTGGTTCAGCTTGTCTAGGTTCGAGTCCTGGTACCCCAGCGATCAATATATGCACGGCTCCGTCGTCTAGTGGCCTAGGACTCTGGCTTCTCAAGCCAGCTACGAGGGTTCGAATCCCTTCGGAGCTACAACTTTTTTGCTTAAAAGAAAAACTAT
>CAFAAW010000002.1_pt1 | contig 23203 bp, 18 predicted proteins | sample 7267701 | NCBI WGS metagenome assembly CAFAAW01 (sample SAMEA6813997, study PRJEB35770) | freshwater metagenome | biome: Freshwater; feature: Freshwater reservoir; material: water | place: Czech Republic | collected 2017-08-18 | depth 30m m | reverse complement strand
TTTACAACGGCGAGAATATTGCTGGCTTCAATCTTTCCAATGGCTCAAAAGGTATTTCGCCAATCGACAATATCGGCTTGTTTGGAAAAACACTTGGACCCTTTGATTTAGATTGGAAGTATTTAATATTTGTTTGTCTAGCTGCATTAATGGTGTTTATTTCACTACGAATTCGCAGTGGTCGTCTAGGTCGGGCATGGCTTGCTATCCGCGAGGATGAACTAGCCGCCAGCATGATGGGTGTTCCATTGATGCGATCAAAGCTTGCTGCATATGCAGTAGGTGCTTTCTCTGGCGGTATTGGTGGTGTGGCTTTTGCTACTCACGTAAATGGTGTTTTCGCTGACCGATTTAGCTTCGCTATCTCAATTATTTTGTTGGCAATGGTGGTATTGGGTGGAATGGGAAATGTGTGGGGCGTAATTGTTGGTGCTTTGTTGATCGCTTGGGTAAATGCAACAGGATTACCAGCTTTTGGTGACACTGTTAACAACGCACTTGGCACAAATATCAATTTCCCTTCCTATAACTTCCTACTATTTGGTGGAATTTTGATTTTTATGATGCTCTACAAGCGCGAAGGATTACTTCCTGAATCTCGCTTAAAAGAGTTGATGCATGAGACTGATGATGCAACCTCAAATACGGGAGGTCATTAATTATGAGCAAATCAGTTCTTAACGCCGACAACATCTCCGTAAAGTTTGGCGGCTTAGTTGCCGTTGATAATGTCTCATTTGATATTCCAACCGGAGGCGTGGTTTCACTTATTGGCCCAAACGGTGCTGGTAAGACAACTTTCTTCAATGTGCTGACAGGTTTATACAAACCAACTAGTGGAACAGTTAATTTTGATGGCTTGGATATAACTGCAAAACCACCACATAAAATTGCACAAGCTGGTGTTGCGCGCACATTCCAAAATATTCGTTTGTTTGGATTAATGACAGCTGAAGAAAATGTAATGGTTGCTATGCACTCCCATTTAAAATCAGGAATTATCAGCACTGTTCTAGGCACACGTAAACAAAGAGCAGAAGAGAAAGAGTCAAAACAAACTGCTCGTGAATTACTTGATTTCGTGGGCATCGGTGGCACCGCCGATCAGTTCGCCCGCAACCTTTCATACGGAGATCAACGACGCCTAGAAGTAGCTCGCGCTCTAGCATTAAAGCCAAAGGTTTTATTACTTGATGAACCAACTGCGGGTATGAATCCACAAGAGTCTAAGACTTTCGTAGATTTCGTATACCGAGTTCGTGATGAAAAAGATGTATCAATTCTTTTAATTGAACATGATATGTCAGTTGTTATGAAGGTTTCAGAGCGAATCACAGTTCTAGATCGTGGACAGAAAATTGCAGAAGGCTCACCTGCTGAAATTAAATCAAATAAGCGGGTAATTGAGGCATACCTTGGTAAATCTGCAGAGAGCGGTAACTAATGTTAAAGATTGATAACTTAGAGGTTGCTTATGGAAACATTAAAGCGATTAAAGGTATTTCACTTGAAGTTAATCAAGGCGAAATCGTAACTTTGATCGGTTCAAATGGCGCAGGAAAATCAACAACTCTGCGCGCCATCTCTGGAATTTTAAAACCTCGCGGTGGATCAATTACCTTTAATGGTGAACGCATTGATGGCGTTGAAGGACATGAAATTGTGGCAAAAGGAATCTGCCAATCTCCAGAAGGACGTCGAATTTTTCCACGCATGACCGTTGATGAGAATTTAGATTTAGGTGCATTTCTTCGTAATGACAAAGAGGCTATCAAAGCCGATCGCGATCGCGTATTGGAACTGTTCCCTAGATTACAAGAGCGAATTGATCAAAAAGCTGGAACTATGTCAGGTGGCGAACAACAAATGCTTGCAGTTGGTCGTGCATTAATGGGCTCACCTAAATTGTTATTACTTGATGAACCCTCAATGGGCCTTGCGCCAGTTTTGGTAGATATGATCTTTGAAACTATTGAGAAAATTAATAAGCAAGGAACAACAATATTGCTAGTAGAACAAAATGCACTTGCTGCCTTAAATGTTGCTGATCGTGCTTATGTTTTGGAATCTGGAACGATCAAGATGAGCGGAAAAGCTAAAGATCTGATCTCTGACAATGAGGTAACAAAAGCTTATCTTGGTGGCTAATTTATCTCTCAGCTAATATCAAGCAGGTAATTCGTGCACTGCAGGTTCGCTCGCCTTTATCATTAACAATTTCAATCTCATAGCAACAAAGAGTTTTTCCTAAAGTTACCGCTGTAGCCGTTGCGGTTACAACACCACTAGTTGCTGATTTATGGTGAGTAGCATTTATATCAACTCCTACGATCCGACGGTTTGGTCCAGCATGTAATTGCGTACCAATAGAGCCAAGAGATTCTGCTAAAACAACATTTGCACCACCATGTAGTAAGCCGATTGGTTGAGTGTTTCCTTCTACAGGCATCGTGCCCACTAAGCGCGTAGGGGAGGCTTCGATTATTTCGATACCCATCTTTTTATCTAATGCACCACTGCCACGTTCTTTAATAATTTCCAGGAAATCGCTCATAGCCGGAAGTTTATCCCGACAAAGCCTTTGGTAAGCAATTAGGATCTCAATATGAGTGGGAAAAAAGCCGCATCACAAAAATTATTGTTAATCGATGGTCATTCCATGGCCTATCGGGCTTTTTATGCACTGCCGGTAGAGAACTTCAAATCCTCTTCCGGACAACCAACAAATGCAATTTACGGTTTTGCCTCAATGATAATAAATTTATTAAAGGAGGAGAAGCCAACTCATATCGCAGTTGCCTTTGATGTATCTCGGAAAACTTTTCGAACTGAGAAGTTTCCAGAATATAAGGCCCAACGAGCAAGCACGCCAGATGAGTTTCGATCTCAACTTTCGCATATAAATGAATTGATTACCGGATTCGGCATTAAATACTTTGGTATTGAAGGATTTGAAGCTGACGACATTATTGCCACGCTGGCTAAAGCGGCAGAGAAAAAAGGTTTTGATGTCGCAATCTGTACCGGCGATCGCGATTCCTTTCAACTAGTAAATGAGCAGACAACAGTTTTGTATCCAAAAAAAGGTGTTACTGAAATGTCGCGAATGACGCCAGATGCGGTGTTTGAAAAGTATGGTTTAACGCCAAATCAGTATCCAGATTTTGCAGCCCTTCGTGGAGATCCCAGCGATAACCTGCCATCAGTACCTGGTGTTGGTGAGAAAACCGCAACCAAATGGATTGTCGATTACGGTAACTTAGAAAATCTATTAAAAAGTGCCAGTGAGATACCGGGCAAAGTTGGCGAATCTCTTCGAAACAATATTGAAGTAGTGAAATTAAATAGAGTGTTAACTCATTTATTAGATGATGTTGAAATTCCAACTGATATTGATGATTTAATTTGGAGTGGCTTTGATGCCAATTCGGTTAATCAGTTATTTGATACTTTAGAGATCAAAGCATTAAAGGAGCGCATAAAGGTATTGCCGCAAAATGGATCAACGCAGGAGGTTGTTGTAAAGAAAGCAACACAAATAATTAAGTCCTCATCCGATGAGATTGAAAAGATAATAGTTAAATCCACAAATCCAATCGCCGTATCATTTGAAATTATTGATGGAAAATTACTCAATTACTCAGTAGCAATGGATGAGGAAAATCTCTATCTGGCAACCGACAATAAAATTGGTAAATGGATCAGCAATCCAGATATTAAGAAAATCGTGCACGGGGCTAAATCGGCAATCAAGTATTTAGGGTTAACTGGTTTGCACTCTGATATAGAAATTCTCGCCTACCTAAACAACCCAGGCAGTAGAAATCTAGATTTAGCAGATTTGGCCCAACGCTTAATTGGAGTGTCGATTGAACAAGATGGTTTATTTGTTGAATTCAACCCAGCTACCGCCAGTTGGATTTATGAAATTAATAAAATCTTGTTCTCGGAACTACAAGAGAAAAAAATGGAGAAGCTTTATCAAGATTTAGAGATACCTACTCTTGTGGCGCTGGCTAAATTGGAAATGATTGGAATTGGTGTAGATAAAGCTGGATTAAGTAAATTATCCAAGAATTTTGCTTCTATTGTGGCTGAGCAAACCGAGGGTGCCTACAAAGCAGCTGGACATGAATTTAATGTGGCTTCACCCAAGCAGTTGCAGGTTGTTTTATTTGATGAACTTAAGCTACCAAAAACCAAAAAAATCAAAACTGGATTCACAACAGATGCTGAAAGCTTGGAATGGTTGTTGAATAAAACAAAACATCCAATCCTGCAACATTTAATGAGAATTCGTGAAACAAGTAAATTGCAAAGCACAATTGATGGATTACTTAATGCAATTGCAAGCGATGGGCGGATCCATACAACCTTTCAACAAACTGTTGCCGCCACCGGCAGGCTTTCCTCGACTGAACCCAATTTGCAAAATATTCCGGTGCGCACAGATGAAGGTAGAGAAATTAGAAATTGTTTTATAGCGCAAGCTCCTTACGAGCAATTACTAACTGCAGATTACAGCCAAATAGAGATGCGCATCATGGCGCACCTATCTGATGACAAGGGCTTGATCGCCGCCTTTGAAACTGGTGAGGATTTACATTCAACAGTGGGCGCTCAAGTTTTTGGAGTTAAAGCTGATGAGGTTGATCCAGAAATGCGCAGAACAATTAAAGCAATGTCTTATGGCTTAGCTTATGGTTTGTCCGCATTTGGATTGGCGCAACAATTAGATATTGATCCCACTGAAGCTGGTGAGTTGATGAGTAAGTATTTCGAGCGCTTTGGTGGAATTCGCGACTACCTTAAAACGGTGGTGGATGTTGCTAGACAAAAGGGATACACCGAAACTATTTTGGGTCGCAGAAGATATCTGCCTGATCTAAATCATGATAATCGCCAGCGCAGAGAGATCGCAGAGCGTGCGGCACTTAATGCACCGATACAAGGTAGCGCTGCTGACATAATTAAAATTGCACTTCTCAAGGTCAATCAAGGCATTAGCGATGCAAAGTTAAAATCTAGAGCGTTATTGCAAGTGCATGATGAATTAATCTTTGAAGTTATGCCAGGGGAGCGCGATCTTCTTGAAGGAATTGTCAGAGATGCAATGTCGCGCGCTTTTAAATTACGAGTTCCATTGGATGTAAATATTGGTTTTGGTACCAGCTGGGATGCTGCCGCACACTAATTTAATTATTTATTAGTATCCAAATTTGATTCAATCGCTTCTTCATCCTCTTTATCTGATGGCACTCGATCAGCTGCTTGAAGTAAGGTACTTCCAGATTTAAATACAACAAATCCAATGCCAATGCATATGGTTGTTAGCGCCAATACATATCTTGGTGAGTAGTGTTCAGAGATAAAGCCACCGAGTGCAGCACCAATTGAGGCAAATGTGCCTTCAACTGTCCAAAGCCAGCCAAGAGCTGCAACTGCAGAGCCTTTTGGACGAACCGCCTCTGAAATTTCAAAGTAAAAGACTTGCAAACCACCAGACATTAAACTCATAGAAGCGGTAACAATCATCATTGACCAACCTGGATAGGTAAAGGCGAGCGGTAAGGAAAGTACAAACCATGCGCCATAAATTCTGCGAAACGCTTTTAATGATGAGGTTTTCTTAGAAATACTTCCGGCAAGTAATCCACCAATCACATTCCCGGCGGCCATAATCGCGAAGATAAAACCAGTCCGATGTGCAACATTTTCTAAGGTGGCAAATGCTGGTACTGCGATATCAAAGGCACCCCAACCTAAGCCAATGAAAACTCCTTCTACCATCATTAATTGCATGGCGGGAGTTCGCCAAACCGCTAAATCGCCAGCCTCTTTTTTCTCTGGTACCCAATTACGCAATTGCGGGGTAAATGAAAGAGAAAGTCCACCAATAATTATTAAAACCGAACAAAGTTCAAGTGCGATATCGGGTGAGGAGTTAAGTGAAATACTGGTTGCTATTAGTGGGCCAAAAACGCCAACTGAATTCATCACAGCTGTATCAACTGCATATGCGGTTCGAACCTGATCAGGTGGCACTGTTACTTTCCACAAAGGGCGAACCGATAAATTAATTGGCGGGGCAGAAAAACCTAAGATGAAAGCAAATAAAACTAAGGTGGTTTTTGAATTACCAGTTGAAAACAGCATGATTAAAATTGCATAGCCAGGTGCAAAAAAGCGCAATGGAATTTTCATTCCAAATCGATCAATCAATGTGCCGCGCAATCCAGCTGTTGTGGCACCGGCAACGCCATTTACTCCCGTTGCTAATCCAGCAACAGCAATAGAACCGGTTGTTTGTTGCACTTTAAAGAAAATACTTAAAGAGATCATTCCGTAGGCAATACGGGCTGGAAATGATGTAATTAATAGGTATTGAGCAGATTTATTACGAATAATGACTAAATACCGCTCCATTAGGCTCATCTTAGCCAGCACTGAGTTTGACCGCACGCAGCGTGCGAAAGTAACCTTGCCCGTCCCTGTCCCTACTAGTTGTTTCACCCTCGGAGTACACCTACATAATGACCCCTTCACAAATTGCAGTAAATGACATTGGAAGTGCAGAAGATTTCTTAGCCGCCATCGAAGGCACAATCAAGAATTTTAACGACGGAGATTTAGTTTCCGGAATCGTTGTACAGATAGACCGCGAAGAGGTTTTGTTAGATATTGGTTATAAAACTGAAGGTGTAATTCCATCTCGCGAACTCTCAATTCGCCATGATGTTGATCCAAGTGAATTGGTAAAAGTTGGCGATCGCGTAGAGGCACTAGTTCTACAAAAAGAGGATAAAGAAGGTCGCTTAATTCTTTCGAAGAAGCGCGCCCAATATGAAAAAGCCTGGGGCGATGTTGAAGGCAAGAAAGAGCGCGATGAAGTTGTTACTGGAACTGTTATTGAAGTTGTTAAGGGTGGCTTAATTGTTGACATTGGTCTTCGTGGCTTCCTACCTGCATCACTTGTAGAAATGCGCCGAGTTCGAGATTTAACTCCTTACATTGGCCAACAAGTTGAATGCCGAATAATTGAATTAGATAAGAACCGCAACAATGTTGTGCTTTCTCGTCGAGCCTTCTTAGAACAATCACAATCTGCTTCACGTACAACTTTCCTAAACCAATTGCAAAAAGGACAGGTACGAACTGGTGTAATTTCATCAATCGTAAACTTTGGAGCATTTGTTGATCTAGGTGGCGTAGATGGTTTAGTTCACGTTTCTGAGCTTTCTTGGAAACATATTGATCATCCATCTGAAGTTGTTGAAGTAGGAGATGAAGTTACTGTTGAGGTCCTAGAAGTTGATTTTGAACGCGAGCGTGTTTCATTATCACTTAAGGCAACTCAGGAAGATCCTTGGCAAGCATTTGCTCGCACACACACAATTAATCAAGTTGTGCCTGGTGAAGTTACTAAGTTAGTTCCATTTGGTGCCTTTATTAAGGTATTTGAAGGAATTGAAGGATTAGTACATATCTCAGAGTTAGCAGAGCGCCATGTTGAAATTCCAGAACAGGTTGTTCAAGTTGGCGACAAATTATTTGTCAAAATTATTGATATCGATTTAGAGCGTCGACGTATCTCTCTTTCCCTAAAGCAAGCCAATGAAGGTGAAGAGGTTGAGATCGAAGCTTTTGATCCAACACAATACGGAATGCCTGCACGTTATGATGCAAATGGTAATTTCATTTATCCAGAAGGTTTTGATTCAGATTCTCAAGAATGGAAGCCAGGGTATGAAACCCAACGCGAAGAGTGGGAGCGTCAATACGCAGAAGCTCAAGCAAAGTTTATGGCTCATAAGAAGCAAAAGGCTGAAGCAAAAGCTGCAGATGCAGCCGCGCCAGTTGCAGAGTAATAAAGGATTGGAAAATTGCCTCGGGAAACCGGGGCAATTTTTGTTTAACTAAATGATTCTTGCCCTAAAAGATAGAGTTACGCCATGTTGATTGTGGCACTTACTGGGGGAATCGGTTCTGGAAAATCAACCGCAGGATCCACCTTTGAAAATTTAGGTGCTTTGGTAATAGATTCAGATCAATTAGCTCGCGAAGTAATTGAACGCGGCACACCAGGCTTTGATCAAATCATTCAAGAATTTGGTGATGGCATACTAAAAAACGGTGAGATCGATAGATCAGCACTTGCAGCAATAGTCTTCGAAGATCCAGCCCTATTATTCAAATTAGAATCAATTACTCATCCATTAATTAGAAAAGCTTTTCAAAATTACGTAACTAGAGCGCCGAAAGATGCAGTTGTAATTAATCAAATACCTTTGTTAGTTGAATCTGATCATAATTATAAATTTGACCTGGTAATCACCGTATCGGCTAAGCAAGAGCTGCGAAAGGAGAGATTATTAGCGCGTGGCCTTTCAGATGCAGAGATAGCCAGGCGCATGGCCGCACAGGCCACAGATCTGCAACGAGAAGCGATTGCCGATTTTGTAATTAACAATGATGGCGATGAAGCCTCTTTAATTAGCGAGATTGAAAGAATTTGGCAGAAACTTCAGATAATCAATAAGGCTAAATAGTGAGACCGGTTTCAGATTTACAACGTCGGGTCGAGCCCTTTCAAGTAATAAGTGATTATGTACCAGCTGGTGATCAACCTACGGCGATTGCGGAGTTGGTTTCTCGATTGCAAAAAGGTGAGCAAGATGTAGTTTTATTAGGTGCAACTGGAACTGGTAAATCAGCTACTACCGCTTGGCTAATTGAACAGGTACAGCGGCCAACTTTAGTTATGGCGCCCAATAAAACATTAGCCGCACAGTTAGCCAATGAATTTAAAGAGTTACTTCCCAATAACGCAGTCGAATACTTTGTTTCCTATTATGACTATTACCAACCAGAAGCGTATGTGCCACAGACTGATACTTTTATTGAAAAGGATTCATCGGTAAATGATGAGGTGGAACGTTTGCGCCACTCGGCTACCAACTCCCTACTTACTAGACGAGATGTAATTGTTGTGGCAACTGTTTCCTGTATTTATGGTTTAGGTACTCCGCAAGAGTATGTAGATCGAATGGTTAGATTAAAAGTTGGCGACTCAATAGATCGCAATCAATTACTTAGAAAATTTGTAGATATTCAATACAAGCGAAATGACATGGCTTTTGAACGGGGAACTTTCCGTGTTCGTGGTGACACGATCGAGATTATTCCTATGTATGAGGAGCTGGCATTGCGGATTGAAATGTTTGGTGATGAGATTGAAAAGATTATGACATTACACCCATTAACTGGCGAGATTGTCAGAGATGAAAGTGAGATGTATGTATTTCCTGCTACTCACTACGCGGCTGGTCCGGAAACTATGAAGCGCGCGATTATTGAAATCGAAGCCGAGATGGAGGAGCGGGTTAAGTTATTTGAGAAAGAGGGAAAGCTGCTAGAGGCGCAACGTATTCGAATGCGAACAACCTTTGATATCGAGATGATGCAACAACTTGGTTTTTGTTCCGGAATTGAGAATTATTCAAGACAGTTAGATGGTCGGCAAGCCGGGTCTGCGCCTAATTGTTTATTAGATTATTTCCCTGAAGATTTCTTAGTTGTAATTGATGAATCTCATGTCACCGTTCCACAAATTGGCGCGATGTTTGAGGGCGATGCTGCGCGTAAGCGAACATTGGTGGAGCACGGTTTCAGATTGCCAAGTGCTATGGATAATCGACCGCTACGCTTTCAAGAGTTTCTAGAACGCACTGGTCAAAAAGTTTATTTATCGGCTACTCCAGGAAAGTATGAGTTAGCTAAAACAGATAATGATGTTGTGGAGCAAGTCATTAGACCTACTGGTTTAGTGGACCCAAAGATTGTTGTAAAGCCAATTAAAGGGCAAATTGATGATTTAATTTCTGAGATAAAGATTCGCGCCGATAAAAATGAGAGAGTATTAGTAACCACTCTTACAAAGAAAATGTCAGAGGATTTAACAGATTACATGCTCGGCCTTGGCGTGAAGGTTCGTTACCTGCACTCTGAGGTAGACACATTGCGCAGAGTTGAATTACTTCGCGAGCTGCGTACTGGTGAATATGATGTTTTGATCGGTATCAACTTATTACGTGAAGGATTGGATTTACCAGAAGTTTCACTTGTGGCTATTTTGGATGCGGATAAAGAGGGATTTTTAAGATCAACTACTTCCTTGATTCAAACCATAGGTAGAGCGGCTCGAAATGTTTCTGGTGAAGTTCATATGTATGCAGATAACATTACAAAATCCATGGCACAAGCAATTGATGAGACTAATCGCAGACGAGCTAAACAGGTTGCCTATAACAAAGAGCATGGGATTGATCCAACTCCGCTTCGCAAAAAAATCGCCGATATTACAGATTTGATCGCGAAAGAGATTGATGACACAGATGATCTGGCTAACTCTCAGAAGAAGGGATCATTTAGTGCTGGTTTAACTAAGGTAGATGTGGGTTCATTGCCAAGACAAGAGTTGGTTGCACTCATACAATCGCTCACTGAACAAATGCGCACAGCAGCAGCTGAATTAGGTTTTGAGTTAGCCGCCAGATTGCGAGATGAGATTCGAGAATTAAAACGGGAGTTACGAGGCATGGAGGAGGCGGGAAGTTAATGAATGATCGTCTAATCGTGCGCGGTGCTAGAGAACATAATCTAAAAAATGTGTCATTAGATATGCCCCGAAATTCTCTAATTGTTTTTACTGGCTTATCGGGATCAGGAAAATCCTCCCTTGCATTCGACACCATTTTCGCCGAAGGTCAACGTCGATATGTTGAGTCATTATCTGCTTACGCCAGACAATTTTTAGGTCAGATGGATAAACCAGATGTTGATTTTATTGAGGGTTTGTCTCCTGCAGTATCTATTGATCAAAAATCTACAAACCGAAATCCCAGATCCACAGTTGGCACAATTACCGAGGTCTACGATTATTTAAGATTGTTATTTGCTCGGGCTGGTAAACCTCACTGCCCAAAATGTGGTCAGGAGATTGCTAAACAAACACCACAAAATATAGTTGATCAGATTTTGCAAATGCCAGTTGGAAGTAAGTTTCAAGTTTTAGCTCCAGTAATAAGAGCCCGCAAAGGTGAGTTCTTAGATCTGTTTAAAGATTTTACAACTCAAGGATATGCACGAGTAAGAGTTGATGGAACTGTACATGCGATCGCTGAAGTGCCAAAGCTGAAAAAACAGGAAAAGCACACAATTGAAGTTGTAGTTGATCGGCTCTCCGTAAAAGAGGAGAGTAAATCTCGAATTACCGATTCAATTGAAACCGCGTTAAGACTTGCATCCGGTTTGGTAATTTTAGATTTTGTTGATTTGAAGGCGGGCTCACCAGATAAAGAAAAAAGCTTTAGTGAGCATATGGCGTGTGCTGATTGTGAAATATCTTTTGAAGAGCTTGAGCCAAGATCCTTCTCATTTAACTCTCCATTTGGCGCCTGTGCAGAGTGTTCAGGAATCGGCACAAAGCTTGAAGTTGATGAAGAGTTAATCATCCCGGATGATTCAATTTCAATTTATGAAGGCGCTATTGCGCCATGGTCTGGCGGACATTCCTCGGAATATTTCTTGCGCTTACTAGAAGGTTTGGCAACCGATATTAAGTTTTCACTAGATGCACCCTGGAAAAAGTTATCTGAAAAAGCAAAGGATGCCATCATCAATGGTTATGACTATGAGGTACACGTAAAATATAAGAATCGTTATGGTCGTGTTAGAAATTATTCAACTGGATTTGAAGGGGTCGTGCCGTTTATTCACCGGCGTCATGGCGAAACAGATAGCGATTTCAGCCGTGATAAGTACGAAGCTTATATGCGCGAGACTCCCTGCCCAGCTTGTAACGGTGCGCGATTAAAACCGGAAGTTTTAGCGGTAACAATTGCGGATAAAAACATCGCACAGATTTGTGAATTATCAATTTCAGAATGTGCGCAATTCTTAAAAGATATTAAGTTATCAGCGAGAGAAAAGCAGATAGCAGAGCGAGTTTTCAAAGAGGTTAATGCTCGACTTGGTTTTCTACTAGATGTTGGTCTGGATTACCTATCACTGGCTCGCCCAGCAGCTACATTATCGGGCGGTGAAGCCCAACGTATTCGATTGGCAACTCAGATTGGTTCGGGTTTAACTGGAGTTTTGTATGTGTTGGATGAACCAAGTATTGGTTTACATCAACGAGATAATCGTAAGTTAATTGAAACATTAACTCGCTTGCGTGATCTTGGAAATACTTTAATAGTGGTTGAACATGATGAGGACACAATCCGAACTGCAGATTGGATTGTAGATATTGGACCAGGAGCGGGGGAGCATGGCGGAAAAGTTGTCTCTTCCGGCAGTTACGAAGATTTAATCAAAGCTAAAGGTTCCATTACCGGTGCCTACTTAGCTGGCAGAAGTGTGATTGAAATTCCAAAAAAACGAAGAACAATTGATGAGAAGAAAGTAATTACGGTTAAGGCAGCTAAGGAAAATAACCTTCAAAACATCGATGTTTCATTTCCGCTCTCTGCTTTTGTTGCTGTTACTGGAGTATCCGGTTCTGGTAAATCAACTTTGGTTAATGACATCTTGTATTCAGTTATGGCAAATAAATTAAATGGCGCAAGAATTGTGCCTGGTCGCCACCGCACTGTTACGGGCCTAGATCAGTTAGATAAAGTTGTACATGTCGATCAATCACCTATTGGCAGAACGCCACGATCTAACCCGGCAACCTATACCGGCGTATTCGACAAGGTGCGCGCGTTATTTGCTGAAACTAGTGAAGCTAAGGTGCGCGGATATCAACAAGGTCGTTTTTCCTTCAATGTGAAAGGTGGTCGCTGCGAGAATTGTGCTGGTGATGGCACCATCACAATTGAAATGAACTTTCTGCCAGATGTTTATGTTCCGTGCGAAGTTTGTCATGGGGCTAGGTATAACCGCGAAACATTAGAGGTTCATTACAAAGGTAAAACTATTGCGCAAGTACTGGATATGCCAATTGAAGAGGCACATTCCTTTTTTGAATCAGTTCCCGCTATAGCAAGATTTCTTAAAACATTGTGCGATGTTGGACTTGGTTACGTTCGCCTAGGTCAATCAGCGCCAACGCTATCTGGCGGTGGAGCACAACGAGTTAAATTAGCCACTGAATTACAACGCAGATCAACTGGGCGAACAATTTATGTATTAGATGAACCAACAACAGGATTGCATTTTGAAGATGTTCGAAAATTGCTGCTGGTGTTAAACCGATTGGTTGATACTGGAAATACGGTTGTGGTAATTGAGCACAACTTAGATGTCATTAAATCTGCGGATTGGATTATCGATTTAGGCCCGGAAGGTGGTTCTGGTGGTGGCTTAATAGTCGCAGAGGGCAGACCAGAAGCAGTGGCAAAGAATCCAAAGAGTTATACCGGAAAATATTTAGCGCAAGCATTAGCGAAGTAAAAATCATGGCAGATCCTCAAAGTTACCGCCCAAGTAATTTACCAAATGATCCAGGTGTGTATCGATTCTTTGATGACACCGACAAGGTTATCTATGTTGGAAAAGCTAAAAATATTAAAAATAGATTGAACTCTTACTTTGGCAGTAATTTACCCACCAAAACTAGAAGAATGGTGCACACCGCAGTTCGCGTAGATTGGACCCTAGTTAAAACTGAGGTTGAAGCGTTACAACTTGAGTTTACTTGGATCAAGCAATACAACCCCGATTTCAATGTGCAATTTAAGGATGATAAGTCATATCCATATTTAGCGATAGATGTGAAATCAAAATTTCCTAGATTATTTATTTCCAGAGCTAAAAAGATTCCTGGCATTAAGTACTTTGGCCCGTATTCGCATGCTTGGGCGTTACGTAGTACCTATGAAACATTAATGAAGATATATCCAGTTCGAACTTGTAGTGATGCCAATTTTAAGACGGCGCAACGTACAAAACGTCAGTGTTTGATGGGCGATATTGGTAAATGTGCTGCACCTTGCGTGGAATGGGTTACCGAGGATGAACATAAAAAATTAGCCACTGATTTAGTTAATTTCTTAGAAAAGTCGCCAGAAGATATTGCAACTCGTATTGAGGAAGAGATGCAAATTGCCGCGGATAATGAAGAGTTTGAGAAAGCGGCAAGATTGCGAGATCAGTTAAATGCCATTAACAAGGCTTTTGAATCTACCGATCGGTTCTTAAATGAAAAGATTGATGCTGATGTTTTAGCAATACATGAAGATATTACACATGCATCATTATCACAGTTTAATATTCAGGCTGGTCGAATTACTGGCTCTAGGTCGTGGATTATTGATCGGGCAAACATCTTAGAAGACGAATCAATCATCTCTGCAATGCTTGGCAAAATTTACAGTGAAACCACTCCACCTGCTGAAATCATGGTTGATCAATTACCACCAGATTCTGCAGAGCTATCGCAGTGGTTAAGTGAAAAACGTGGCAAGACAGTAGTACTGACTCAGCCGCAACGAGGTGAAAAAGTTGAGATCGTTGAAATGGTTAAGCGCAATGCTCATCAAGCACTTATTCAATACTTAAGCAAAAGAGCCAATGATGCAGCTGTAAGCGGTAATGCGCTAACTCAAATAGCAGAGCAATTAGAGCTTGCGGAATTACCACTGCGAATTGAGTGTTTTGATATTTCAAATATACAAGGAACCAACATGGTTGCCTCCATGGTGGTCTTTGAAGATGGCCAACCGAAGAAGAGTGATTATCGAAGATTTTCCATAAATGATGATGCAGGTTTTGATGATACGAGAGCAATCCACCATGTTATTACTAGAAGATTCAAAAGGTATTTAGCAGAAAAGGATATTGATGGGGCACAAGCAGATCTTGATGGTGCGCAGAAGCCAAGGTTTGCCTATCCACCCCAACTGGTAATTGTCGATGGTGGTAAAGGTCAAGTAAATGCTGCTGCGCGAGCATTTACAGAGTTAGGTATTACAGATGTAGCACTGGTTGGTTTAGCAAAACGATTAGAAGAGGTTTATCTACCAAATACATCTGAACCAATAATTTTTCCAAGGCATGGTGAAGCCCTTTACCTATTTCAAAGAATTCGAGATGAAGCGCATAGATTTGCAATCACCTTTCATCGTAGTAAGCGCTCCAAGATGATGTTGGAATCATTGCTTGATGAAGTGCCAGGATTGGGAGAGGTCAGACGAAAATCTTTGCTTGAAGTATTTGGTTCCGTAACTGCTATTCGTAAGGCAACAGTTTCAGAGCTGGCGGCGGTGCCGGGCATCGGAGAAAAAATGGCCGAGAGTATTGACATCATTCTGCGCAGTAATTCCTCTTCAGATAAATACGATATGCAAACCGGTGAGATATTAGATGCTTGACAGCCATAGGATGATTCGAGCATGAAGGCCGACACTGAATTATTAATCATCACCGGCATGAGTGGTGCTGGTCGATCAACTGTTGCCCATTCGCTAGAGGATTTAGGTTGGTATGTTGTCGATAATTTGCCACCAGCACTTCTTGGCAATTTAATTGAATTAGTAGAAGTTTCAGTAAATAAGATCGCAGTTGTAATTGATGTTCGAGGGCGAGCCTTCTTTGATGATCTAACCAAATCTTTAGCAGAAATTGGTGAGCAAGGTGTCGGTCGAAAAATCCTCTTTGTTGATGCTAGTGATGAATCTTTAGTTAGAAGGTTTGAATCAACTCGTCGGCCCCATCCACTACAAGGAAGTGATCGCATCGTTGATGGAATTAATGAGGAGCGCAATCGACTTCGCGAAGTCCGTGATAGCGCCGATTTAGTTATTGATTCCTCAGCACTAAATATCCATCAACTAGAGAAGAAGATTGCTGAGTACTTTCACGAGGATAACTCAGTGGATCTGCAGGTGAACATTCTCTCTTTCGGCTACAAATATGGAATTCCAGTTGATGCTGATTTGGTTGTTGATTGTCGTTTCATTGCTAACCCACATTGGGATCTTAAATTACGGCCTTTAACTGGATTAGATAAAGCGGTAAGTGATGCGGTTTTAAGCTCTGCCAATGTTGGTGAATTTCTAGATAGATATCAATCTCTCTTTGAAACTATGGCGAAGGGTTTTATAAATGAAGGTCGTAAGTACTTAACACTGGCTATTGGTTGTACTGGTGGCAAGCATCGTTCCGTAGCGATAACCCAAGAGCTGCATGTGCGGTTAACCAAAAAAGATTTTGTAAATGGCAAGGTAATTCAAACTAAAGCAATGCATCGTGATTTAGGTAGAGAGTTATAAATGAGCACAAAGGTAGTTTGTCTGGGTGGAGGTCATGGTTTAGCGGCAACCTTGTCGGCGATGCGTAATGTCACCAAAGATGTGACAGCGATTGTTACCGTTGCAGATAACGGTGGTTCTTCAGGAAGATTACGTGCAGAATTTAACTCATTACCGCCAGGAGATTTAAGAATGGCACTTGCTGCATTATGCAGTGATGATGATTGGGGCAGAAGCTGGGCAGAGATTATGCAGTACCGATTTACCAGTGCTGGTGAAATGGATAATCATGCGATTGGAAATTTATTATTGACAGCGCTGTGGGATCGCGATGGTGATCCGGTAAAAGGATTAGAGCGTGTGGGAGATTTACTGCAGGTAGTAGGACGGGTTCTTCCGATGGCGCTGGAGCCACTAGATATCGAGGGCACATTTGAATTAAATGGAGAAAGTAAAACTATTCGAGGACAAATCGAAGTAGCGGCAGCAAAAGGTGAAGTAATTCAACTTCGAATAATTCCGGAATCACCAAAATCTACTCCGGAGGCACTTTCAGTTATTGAGCAAGCCGATTGGATTACATTCGGTCCCGGCTCTTGGCTTTCAAGTGTTATGCCGCACTTATTGCTGAAAGAACAGGCAGCGGCAATTAGTAAGTCAAAGGCTAAAAAGATTTTGATCTTTAATTTGCCAGATCCTACAACTTCTGAGGAGTACGCAGGCTCCTCATTAACCGATCATTTGCAATTTATTCTGAAACACCTACCAGATTTCAAATTTGATTTTGCATTAGTAGATCATCGGATTGCCACCAATAATTCCGCTTTTGAATCCCTAGTTAAAAAATGCGGAGGCAAAGTAGTTTCCTTTGACCTAGCAGATAATGTGCAAACTTTCCACCATGATTCAAAGAAATTATTTTCCGCTTTCGGCCACATTTTGCAACCAAATCTGATTAGATAATCACATGGCAATGACTGAAGCAGTAAAAGATGAGTTAAGCAGACTTTCGGTAACAAAACCTTGTTGCAGAAAGGCAGAGGTTTCAGCACTTCTTCGCTTTGCTGGGGGATTACATATCTCGGCTGGCAAAATTATTATTGAGGTGGAGTTAGATACCGCTCAAGCTGCGCGCAGATTGCGCAAAGATATTGCCGAAGTATTTGGTCATGAAAGTGAGTTATCTGTTGTTTCAGCTAGTGGTATTAGAAAAGGAAGTCGATACATTGTTCGGGTATTAGCTGATGGTGATGCACTTGCTAGACAAACTGGTTTAGTTGATTCAAATAATCGACCAATTCGAGGTTTACCACCACAAGTTGTATCTGCGGCAATTTGTGACTCAGAGGCTGCTTGGCGCGGTGCGTTTTTAGCTCATGGCTCTTTAACTGAACCTGGCAGATCATCTGCATTGGAAATTACCTGCCCTGGTCCTGAAGCAGCACTTGCTCTAGTTGGTGCGGCTCGTAGATTAGGAATTACGGCAAAGGCTCGAGAGGTTAGAAATGTTGATCGTGTTGTAATTCGTGATGGTGATGCGATTGGCGCATTGTTAACTCGTTTAGGTGCACATGAAACTGTTCTAGCTTGGGAGGAGCGCAGGATGCGCCGTGAAGTGCGCGCAACTGCCAACCGATTAGCAAATTTTGATGATGCAAATCTACGTAGATCAGCAAGAGCAGCGGTTGCTGCATCGGCACGTGTGCAACGTGCAATGGAGATTTTAGGACCAGAGATTCCAACACATTTAAAAGAGGCCGGTGAGCTTCGAATCAATCACGGACAGGCGAGTTTGGAGGAGCTTGGCTCGTTAGCCTCGCCACCAATGACCAAAGATGCAATAGCTGGACGAATCAGAAGATTACTTGCAATGGCTGATAAACGTGCTCGAGATCTGGGAATTCCTGATACCGAAGCAAGTGTTAGCCCAGATTTGCTTAACTAATTCCCATTTTTGGACTGATAAGATTTACCCATCACATTGTCGTGATATTCATTTAAAGATACTTTTGTAAATAACTTAAAGATGAGGTTCTAATATGTTAAAAGTTGGCGTTAATGGCTTTGGTCGAATCGGTAGAAATTTCCTACGTGCATCACTGGAATCAGGTGCAAAATTTGAAATTGTTGGAATCAATGATCTAACAGACAACGCCACTCTTGCTCACCTTTTAAAGTATGACTCAATTCTTGGTCGCTTAAATCAACCAGTGACACATACTGACACCACAATTACAGTTGGCGGTAAAACTATTTCGGTAAGTGCTGAACGAGATCCAGCTAATATTCCTTGGGGCAAATTAGGAGTAGATGTAGTTGTTGAATCAACTGGAATTATCACAAAGGCAGCCGATGCTCAGAAACATATTACCGCTGGTGCTAAAAAAGTAATTATCTCTGCTCCGGCAACTGATGAAGATATTACGATCGTGATGGGTGTTAACCACGAAAATTACGATTCAACTAAACATAACATCATCTCTAATGCTTCTTGTACTACAAATTGCTTAGCGCCAATGGCTAAAGTTTTAAATGATGAATTTGGAATTGTGCGTGGTTTAATGACAACTATTCATGCCTATACCAATGATCAAGTTATTTTAGATTTTCCACATAAGGATCTACGTCGCTCTCGCGCGGCTGCTCTATCAATCATTCCTACCTCTACCGGAGCAGCTAAAGCCATCTCACTTGTTATCCCAGAGTTAAAAGGAAAGCTAGATGGTTTTGCGATGCGTGTTCCAGTTCCAACTGGTTCAGCTACAGATTTAACTGTTGAATTATCAAAAGAGGTGACAGTTGCCGAAATTAACGCTGCAATTAAAAAGGCGAGTGAAGGTTCGTTAAAGGGATATTTGACCTATACCGAAGATCCAATTGTTTCTGCAGATATTGTGACTGATCCAGCATCTTGTATCTTCGATTCTGGTTTGACTAAAGTTATTGGAACCCAAGTAAAGGTTGTTGGTTGGTATGACAACGAATGGGGTTATTCAAATCGCTTAGTAGATTTGATTCAATATATTGGCAAGTCACTTTAATCAGTAATGGAAGTAAAGCTTCTTTCTGATCTAAATCCGCAAAATGCGCAAGTAATTTTGCGCTGTGATTTAAATGTACCGATTAAAGATGGCGTCATCACCGATGATGGCAGAATCCGAGCATCATTAAGTACAATAAATAAATTACTTACCAACAATTGTTCCATCACAATTATCGCCCACCTGGGTAGACCAAAAGGTGAACGCAAGCCTGAACTTTCATTGGCACCAGTTGCTAAAAAACTAGGGGAGTTATTAAATAAAGAGGTTAAATTCTCACCAAAGATAACCGGGGTTAAACAATTAGCTCGTTCATTAAAACCTGGTGAAGTTCTTTTGCTAGAAAACATCCGATATGAAAATTCTGAAACTAGCAAGGACGAAACAGAGCGAAATGAATTGGCTACTGAATTATCTTCCTACGGTGATTTCTATATCGGTGATGGCTTTGGCGCAGTCCATCGCAAACATGCCTCTGTATTTGAATTGGCGAAATTACTTCCTCATGCAGCTGGTGATTTAATTTCAGCAGAAGTTTTAATACTGGAAAAACTAACTCTCAAACCAGAACGTCCCTATGGAGTTGTACTGGGTGGTGCGAAGGTGTCAGATAAAATCGCAGTAATATCCAATTTGCTCGAGAAAGTTGATCTGATTGCAATTGGTGGCGGCATGGTTTTTACCTTCCTAGCAGCAACTGGCAAAGAGGTTGGCAAATCATTAGTAGAACCAGATCTGATCCCATTAGTAAAAGAGTTGATGGAGCGGGCACAAAATAAGGGTGTAACTTTTCTTTTACCTACCGATATTGTGGTTGCGCCAGAGTTTTCAGAGGGTGCCACACCAACGATTGTTGATGTGTCAGCAATACCCGTAGATCAAATGGGTCTAGATATTGGCCCGCAATCAGCAAAATTATTTGCTGATGAAATAATTAAATGCAACTGTTTTTTGGAATGGACCAATGGGTGTCTTTGAGTTTTCAAATTTTGCAGCGGGTACCAAATCTATCGCGCAAGCTTTAACGCAAGTTTCTGGAATTTCAGTAGTTGGAGGTGGCGACTCGGCCGCTGCAGTACGCAAATTAGGCTTTTCAGATGAAGCATTTGGCTATATTTCAACCGGTGGTGGCGCCTCTCTTGAATATCTCGAGGGCAAAGAGTTGCCTGGTTTGATTGCCTTAAGTTAGGGGAGATATGCGTAAGCCATTAATTGCAGGTAATTGGAAGATGAATTTAAATCATCTAGAGGCAATTGCAGTAACTCAGAAATTAGCATATTCATTAGAAGATCGTGATCACGATGCGGTTGAAGTTGTAATTCTGCCACCATTTACTGATTTGAGATCTGTTCAAACATTGGTAGATGGTGATCGACTTCGATTAACTTACGGAGCGCAAGATTTAAGTACGGCAACATCTGGTGCATACACTGGTGAAATTTCCGGTTCAATGCTTTCGAAAATCGGTTGTACATATGTGGTTATTGGTCATAGCGAACGAAGAGCAAATCATAAAGAGGATGATCAGGTTGTTAATGCCAAGATCAGGGCGGCACTTGCTAATGAGTTAAAACCAATTTTGTGTGTTGGTGAAGAGTTAGCGGTTCGCGAGTCGGGCAATCATGTAGAACATGTTTTAAATCAGCTGCGTAATGCGCTGAAAGGTTTTCACAAACCAGATTTGAAGAAAATTGTGATTGCATATGAACCAGTCTGGGCGATTGGTACCGGCAAAACCGCAACTCCTGAAGATGCGCAGGAAGTGTGTGGGGCGATCCGAAATGAATTACGTAAAATTGGTAGCGATGAGATCGCCGATAATTGTCGAATTCTTTACGGGGGTTCAGTTAAATCAATAAATATTCTTGAAATCATGAAGGAAGAAGATATCGACGGCGCGCTGGTGGGCGGTGCTTCACTTGATCCCGAGGAGTTTGCCCGAATCTGTAAATTCCATCGAGTGGCAAATAAGGTATCCTAGGCTCTGGTATTTAACAGCTAAAAGTAAAGGTGAATAAATGACTCTCGCGCTATCTATAATTCTGATGCTATCTAGCGCCTTGATGATTATTTTGGTTTTGTTACACAAAGGTAAGGGCTCTGGTTTATCAGATCTCTTTGGTGGAGGTATATCTTCAACATATGGTGGATCATCTGTTGTAGAAAAGAATTTAGACCGAATTACGATCGTAGTTGGTGGAGTTTGGTTTGCAGCTGTTGTCGCTTTAAGTTTATTGCTTAAGTAATTTCTAAAGGGAGAAAAAATGGCTGGTGGAAGTGCAATAAGAGGTAGTCGCGTCGGTGCCGGCCCAATGGGTGAAGCAGAACGTGGTGAAGCAATTGCTCGTTTCCGAATTTCCTATTGGTGTGCAAATGGTCATGAAACTAAACCTTCTTTTGCTGAAGATGGAACTGTTGAAATTCCTGCTGAATGGGATTGTCCTCGTTGCGGTTTTCCGGCTGGTAGAGATAAAAATAAACCACCACTTCCAGTAAAAAATGAACCTTATAAAACTCACTTAGCATATGTAAAAGAACGACGCACAGAGGCAGAAGCCACAAAGATTTTGGATAATGCAATTAAAAAATTACAGGGTGATGATTAAAGTTCTGTAATAATTTTACGTAGCTTTTCAATACCGCTTTTCCTATTTTTTAAATGAATTTGTAGGAATGGATAATCTCTTTTACGAAGCGCAATGCCATCTCCAATTGCTTGGGCTGTTATCAAATCATTAAAGGTGTAATCAGCTCCGGCAATTGCAAAATCTAAAATTGGCTCAGAGGTTATCTGAACGAAGCCGCCGTTAGGTTGTCCGCCTTTATGAAATTGCCCGGTGGAGTGTAAGAATCTTGGTCCCCAACCAAAGGTAGTTGGTTTATTAATTTTCTCGCTGATTAGATTGCGCAGTGATATTACTGAATCGTCAACGCCTCTTGTTAAATAGGCCATCAAAGCAACATACTCCATCTGTACTTTAAAAAAATCAGCAATAGAATTAATTTTACGATTTGAGTACAAAATAAACTCTGAATCTTCAAACTGCTTCATCTCAGATAGATGAATATAACTTTGTTTTAATTTTAGAACATTACTTGTCTGCTCTTTGGCTTCGGTAACGTTAGGTTGATTAAACGGATCAACTTCAAGTGCGTAGCAAAGCAATGCAGTTACCCATTCCCACAAAATAAATTGAGCTCCTAATGAAGCTTCCACAACCAGATCAAAATCACCGGGGGAAAAGGATATGGTGGTTCCAAATTGCTGTTCTGATAATGATTGCGTAACGATCGGCAGTCGACCAGTTTGATTCTTTCCCGTCGATTCGGCGATAAGTTGTTCGATCCAATCTGATAATCCAGGATTTGGATTATTCTCTTCACAAAAAGAAATAAATTGATTACCGCTTTCAAAAAGCACCGCAGCAATACTTATTGCTAGAGAACCTTCTAAACAAAATTGTTCGGATGCAACCAAAGCATCATCTAGCAGTTCACTTACATCAACTCCGATTAGCGCGGCAGGAACTAAACCAAAAGCTGACAGGGCGCTAAATCGGCCACCAACATTTGGGTCAGCAGTTATTACCCGATACCCCTTATCTTTTGCATCATTGTGCAAAGGTGAGCCAGGATCGGTCACAATTACTATGTGATCGGCGGGATTTAGTTGATTTTCAACAAGTAAATTTTCAAAAAAAGATTTCTGCGAAGCAGTTTCAATAGTTGATCCTGATTTGGAGCCAATCACAAATAGAGATTTACTTAAATTCTTCGGGATAGCCAGTTCTATTTGTTTTGGATCAGTTGAGTCCAAGACAGTTAGATTTTTTTTATAGGTTTTAGCAATAACCTCGGGTCCCAATGATGATCCACCCATGCCGCACAAAACAATATTTTCTAGT
>CAFAAW010000001.1_pt1 | contig 25476 bp, 20 predicted proteins | sample 7267701 | NCBI WGS metagenome assembly CAFAAW01 (sample SAMEA6813997, study PRJEB35770) | freshwater metagenome | biome: Freshwater; feature: Freshwater reservoir; material: water | place: Czech Republic | collected 2017-08-18 | depth 30m m | reverse complement strand
TCTAATTCAAATAATGGTGAATCAGTACATGGCTCTGTTGCAAAAACATCAAGGCCAGCGCCACCTACTCGACCCTCCTTTAATGCTTCATAAAGTGCTGCTTCATCTAATACGCCACCACGTGCTGCATTAATAATGCGCACCGTTGGCTTTACCTTCTTTAATGCATCTGTACCAATTAAATTTGCAGTCTCTTTTGTCTTTGGCAGGTGAATAGTGATGAAATCAGAGATCTTAAGTAGTTCATCTAATTCCACTAAACGCACATTTAATTGCGCAGCACGAGCTGGTTGTAGATATGGATCGTAGGCAACTACATCCATACCAAATGCTTGCATGCGAGCTGCAACTAATTGACCAATTCGACCAAAGCCAACAATTCCTAATGTTTTTTCAAATAATTCTGCACCGGTGTATTTAGAACGAGCCCACTTGCCATTGCGAAGCGCCGCATGTGCTGGTGAAATAAATCTGGCAGATGCAAGAAGTAAACCAATTGCTAGCTCTGCGGCTGAGACAATATTTGAAGTTGGTGCATTAACCACCATTACACCAGCAGCAGTTGCCGCTGGAATTTCAACATTATCTAAACCAACACCGGCACGTGCAATTACCTTTAAACCCTTTGCTGCTGCAATTGCTTCGGCATCCATCTTGGTAGCAGAGCGGATTAAAACTGCATCCACACCTTTACCAAGTGCTGCTAAAAGTTCAGCGCGATCTGCGCCATTGCAATTGCGCACCTCAAAGTCAGGTCCTAACGCTTCAAGCGTTGCTGGACTTAACTCTTCAGCAATTAAAACAATTGGTTTTGCTAAAGATGGTTTATTAGCCACGTGCTGCTGTACCTTCTTGGTAATCATCTTTATTTCCAGATTTAACCCAAGACATCATCTTGCGCAGGTTACGACCAACCTCTTCGATTGGATGTGATTCACCTTTTGCACGAAGTGCCTTGAACTCTGGTGCTCCTGCTTCTTGATCATCAATGAAGCGTTTAGCAAATGCACCTGATTGCACATCAGCTAATACTTTTTTCATGTTCTCTTTAACACTTGGATCAATTACACGTGGACCTGAAACATAATCGCCATATTCAGCGGTGTCAGATACAGACCAACGTTGCTTAGCAATTCCACCTTCATACATCAGGTCAACAATTAATTTAAGTTCATGCAAGCACTCAAAGTAGGCAACCTCTGGTTGGTAGCCAGCTTCAATTAATGTTTCAAAGCCGTACATAACTAATTGAGATGCGCCACCACAAAGCACTGATTGCTCACCAAATAGATCTGTTTCAGTCTCTTCAGTAAAGGTAGTAAGAATTCCACCTGCGCGAAGTCCACCAATTGCTTTGGCGTATGAAAGAGTTAATGGCCAAGCATTTCCAGTTGCATCTTGCTCTACTGCAACAATTACTGGCACACCGCGTCCTGCTGAGTATTCGCGACGAACTAAATGTCCTGGACCCTTTGGTGCAACCATACAAACATCAACATTTGCTGGTGGCTTGATGTAACCAAAGCGGATATTAAATCCGTGGCCGAAAAATAGCGCTGCGCCATCCTTCATATTTGGTGCGATGGAATCATTGTAAATATGACGTTGTACGTGATCTGGCGCCAGCAACATAATTACATCAGCATTTTTAACTGCATCGGCAACAGATGCAACCTTTAATCCTTCTGCTTGTGCTTTCTCGCGAGATTTTGATCCTTCAGCTAAACCAACAGTTACATCAACACCGCTATCGCGTAGTGAAAGTGCGTGCGCATGTCCTTGCGATCCATATCCAATTACCGCAACCTTCTTTGATTGGATGATCGATAGATCTGCATCTTCATCGTGATACATCGTTGCCATGTTTGCTCCTTAGATTAGTTTTGGTAATCAGCTGTTTTATTATCGGGATTTGATTCATTCGCAGTGCCCATCGTAGTTAGTGTGCGATCGGCCAAGGTACTGGCTCCTCGCTCAAGTGCTACTAACCCTGATTGAACTAGCTCACGAATTCCATGTGGTTTTAATGCAGCAAGTAATCCTTCGATACTTGCCTTCTCTCCAACTGCTTCAAGTGACATCGAGCCATCAGATTCATCTGAAATAATTGCATTAAATTTTGCCGCAATCTCTTTCGTAATTGGATTTGCCGGCACCTTTACTAGCAATAATTCACGTTGTAATGAATCAGATAATTTCATCTCTGAAATTCCAATCACATTTACTAATTTAAATAATTGCGCACTTACTTGATCAAGGGCGTGGCCTTCTAAGTTAAGCACGATGGTCATGCGAGATACCTTTGGATTTTCAGTTGGTCCCACCGCAAGTGAATCAATGTTGTAACCACGACGAGAAAATAATGAGGCAACACGTGCCAGTACACCTGGTGAGTTTTCAACTAGAACAGCCAATGTATGCAGCGCCATTACAACTCCTGTGAATCCCAGACAGGTGCCATAGAGCGCACAACAGTGATGTCATCATTTGATTTACCAGCTGCAACCATTGGCCAAACCATGGCATCGCGGAATACGCTGAAATCAACAACTACTGGGCGATCATTAATTGCCATCGCAGCTTCAATAGTTTTATCAACATCCTCTGGACGATCACAACGAAGACCAACACATCCCATTGCTTCAGCAAGCATTTTAAAATCAGGAATTCGCTTAGATTCTAAGCTGGTATTTGAATAACGTTGGTTATAGAAAAGGGTTTGCCACTGGCGAACCATGCCAAGTGATTCATTATTAATAATGGCAACCTTGATTGGAATATTATTTAGCGCACAAGTAACTAACTCTTGATTAGTCATTTGGAAACAGCCATCGCCATCGATTGCCCAGACAGTGGTATCTGGTGCGCCAACCTTTGCACCCATTGCAGCAGGAACTGCATATCCCATAGTTCCAAGGCCGCCTGAGTTAAGCCAAGTTCTTGGTTTTTCATAACCAATAAATTGGGAAGCCCACATCTGATGTTGACCAACACCGGCAGCAAAGATTGTGTCTGGTCCGGAAATTTTTCCAATTCGCTCAATTACATATTGTGGTGAGATAGAACCATCTGCTGGCTTGTCATAACCAAGTGGGAAATTTTTGCGCCAGGTGTAAACCTCATTTTGCCATGGAGTTAAATCTGGCGCTGATTTTGCAAACTGGGCTTTAACCGCTGGATTTAATTTAATTAAGATATTTCTTAAATCACCAATGATGGCAACATCAGCATGGCGATTTTTACCAATTTCAGCTGGATCAATATCGGCGTGAATTACTTTGGCATTAGGTGCAAAGGTAGAAAGCTTTCCAGTTACTCGATCATCAAAGCGAGCACCTAAGGTGATTAATAAATCTGCCTTTTGTAATGCAGTTACAGCAGCAACAGTTCCATGCATACCAGGCATGCCAAGATGTTGCGGATGTGAATCTGGGAAGGCACCACGTGCCATCAAAGTTGTTACAACTGGTGCACCGGTTATCTCAGCCAATAGCAATAACTCTTTAGCGGCATTTGCCTTAATGATTCCGCCGCCAACATAAAGAACTGGTTTTTTAGATTGCGCAATTAATGCTGCAGCATCAGATATCGCTTGCGTCTTTGGCTCAAGAACTGGGTTGTAACCAGCAAGTGATACCTGCTTTGGATAATTAAAGGTGGTCTCCATTTGCAAAGCATCTTTTGCAATATCAACTAGAACCGCACCTGGTCGTCCAGTACTTGCTATATGAAATGCCTCGGCAATTGCGCGCGGAATATCATTTGGATCAGTAATTAAATAATTGTGTTTGGTAACCGGCATCGTTACGCCGCGAATATCTGCTTCTTGAAATGCATCTGTGCCAATTGCAGGTCCGGGAACTTGTCCGGTAATTGCAACGATTGGGACTGAATCCATTTGTGCATCAGCAAGTGGTGTAACTAAATTTGTTGCACCAGGTCCGGATGTTGCAATACAAACTCCAACGCGACCAGTTGCTTGTGCGTATCCAGTTGCTGCATGACCGGCACCTTGTTCATGTCGAACCAAGATGTGGCGAATCTTTGAATCATAAATCGGATCGTAAGCAGGAAGAATTGCACCGCCCGGAATTCCGAACATGACATCAACGCCAGCAGCTTCTAGTGAATTAACTAGAGACTGTGCGCCAGTCACTTTCGTCATTTCTTCCTCCCCTAAAACAAAACCCCTCAGTGTTATCTGAGGGGTGCGAACTAACTTTTCTAGTTAGCGCGCACGCTCGATAATCACCACGACCACAGATGTGATCACGGTGCTAGAAATTAGCGATGCGTTAGACATGGCCGTAGTTTCTCAGCAGGTTAGGGGTTAGGTCAAACCCTGAGATACCGGTCTCATATTGTGAACGTAAAAATTACTTAAATGTTACTTACTTAGCAGCAGACCGCACCCTGTGAGGCGGAACCAACCACCTTTGTGTATTTTGCAAGAACGCCATGTTTGTACTTATGAGACAAAGGTTTGAAATCTTTTTTGCGATTAGCAAGCTCTGCATCATCAACTAGTAAATCTAACTTACGATTTTTCACATCAATTCGCACACGATCACCAGTATTAACAAATGCAATTGGTCCACCATCTACCGCTTCAGGTGCAACGTGACCAACACATAAACCAGTTGTGCCACCAGAAAAACGACCATCAGTTAATAACAAAACAGATTTACCAAGACCAGCACCTTTAATTGCGCCAGTAATCATTAACATCTCGCGCATTCCTGGTCCACCCTTTGGACCTTCATAACGAATAACAACAACATCACCAGCAACAATTGATCCATTCTCTAATGCATCCATTGCAGCTTGCTCGCGTTCAAAAACCTTTGCCGGACCTTCAAATACATCAACATCAATGCCAGCTGTTTTACACACCGCACCATCTGGTGCAAGTGAGCCACCAAGAATTGTTATGCCGCCACCAGTTGAAAGTGGATTCTTTACCGCTTTTAATATTTCACCATCTGGATCTGGTGGTCTAATGTCCTTTAAATTCTCTGCCATGGTTTTTCCAGTCACAGTCAAACAATCACCATGTAATAAACCAGCATCTAATAATGCGCGAAGAATTACCGGAATTCCGCCAACCTTGTCGACATCTGTCATTACATACTTACCAAATGGTTTTAGATCACCAAGTAGTGGCACCTTTGCGCCAATGCGTTGGAAATCCTCAAGTGTTAAATCAACCTCTGCCTCATGGGCAATGGCAAGTAAATGCAGAACAGCGTTTGTGGAACCACCAAGTGCCATAACAATTGTGATCGCATTTTCAAAGGCTTTCTTAGTTAAAATATCGCGAGTTGTAATTCCTTGACGGATTAACTCAACAACTGCTTCGCCAGATTTAATTGCATAATCATCCCGGCGGCGATCAATAGATGGTGGGGATGCTGATCCAGGAAGTGATAATCCAATTGCTTCACCAACTGCGGCCATTGTGTTTGCGGTGTACATACCGCCACATGCACCTTCACCTGGACAGATTGCGCGTTCAATCTTGTCCACCTCTTCTTGGGAAATTAAGCCACGTGCACATGCACCAACTGCTTCAAAGGCATCGATAATTGTTACATCGCGACCATCAACCTTGCCCGGCATAATTGAACCTGCATAAACAAAAACACTTGCCACATCAATTCGCGCAGCTGCCATCATCATGCCTGGCAATGATTTATCGCAACCAGCAAATGTAACCATGCCATCTAAACGTTCTGCCTGCATCACTGCTTCAACTGAGTCTGCAATTACTTCGCGGGATACTAATGAGAAGTGCATTCCTTCATGACCCATGGAGATTCCATCAGAAACAGAGATCGTGCCAAATTGCATTGGGAATCCGCCAGCTTTTGTAACACCAATCTTTGATGCTTTTGCTAAACGATCTAATGACAAGTTACAAGGTGTGATTTCATTCCAAGATGATGCAATTCCAATTTGTGGTTTAGCAAAATCTTCATCTTTCATACCAACGGCACGCAACATTCCTCGTGCTGGAGCGCGCTCCATGCCATCTGTCACAAGTCCAGATCTTGGCTTCATGTTGTTGCTCATGAGTTAACTTTACTGTCCCAAATGTTTAAGTAGCAGTTCACGCACCTTGGCAGCATCTGCTTGGCCGCCAGTTGCCTTCATAACTGCGCCAATTAACGCACCAGCTGCAGGAATATTTCCACCACGAATGCGCTCTGCCGTATCTGGTTGCGCCGCAATTGCATCTTCAATCGCTTTCATTAAGGCGCCATCATCAGATACAACCTTTAGGCCGCGCTTATTAATAACTTCAGCAGGTGTGCCCTCTCCGGCAATTACACCTTCAACAACTTGTCGCGCTAATTTATCGGTTAACTCACCTTGATTAATTAAATTAATTACCTCAGCAACTGCAGCTACTGATATTAATTCTGTTGCTAAAACTTCGCGCTCATTAGCAACTCGTGAGATTTCACCTAGCCACCAACCGCGTGCCTTTGTTGGATCAGCACCGAGTTTTACCGTCTCTTCTACCGTATCTAATAACTCAGCATTAACCATGGCGGTCATCTCTTTTTCTGGAACTGACCACTCTGTTTGTAAACGTTTGCGACGATCTGCTGGTTTCTCTGGCAAAGTTTTACGTAACTCTTCAATCCATTTACTATCCGGAACAACTGGAACTAAATCTGGTTCTGGGAAGTAACGGTAATCCTCTGCTTGTTCCTTTGATCGACCCGGACGAGTTTCACCACTTTCCTCTAAGAAGTGACGAGTCTCTTGCACAATTTTTTCTCCTGCTTGCAAACGATTTGCTTGACGAACAACTTCACCGCTTACTGCGCGCTCTACAGAGCGAAGTGAGTTCACATTTTTAGTTTCACTTCGTGTGCCAAGTGCGCCGCTGCCAGCTGGCGAAAGCGAAAGATTTACATCGCAACGAAGTGAGCCTTGCTCCATCTTTACATCAGATACTTTTAAGCCACGTAAAATATCTCGAAGTGCTGCCACATATGCACGAGCAACCTGTGGTGCGTACTTGCCAGTGTTTGGCACAATCTTGGTAACAATTTCAACTAGTGGAATTCCAGCACGGTTGTAATCAAGTAATGAGTACTCAGCGCCATGAATTCGACCAGTTGATCCACCTACGTGAAGTGATTTACCTGTGTCCTCTTCCATGTGAACACGTTCAATATCAATCCGGAATGTCTTAGCACCTTCATCTGTTTCAATCTCAACATCTAAATATCCATTTACACAGATTGGTTCATCGTATTGGGAGGTCTGAAAATTCTTTGGCATATCTGGATAAAAGTAATTTTTGCGAGCAAATCTAGAAAATGGTGCAATCGAACAATTAAGGGCTAAGCCAATTAAAATCGAAGATTCAATTGCTGTTTTATTAACAACTGGAAGTGCGCCCGGTAAACCTAGGCAAACTGGACAGGTTTGGGTATTTGGTTCGGCGCCAAATTCAGTTGCACAACCACAAAACATCTTTGATTTAGTATTTAACTCAACATGAACTTCTAGTCCCAATGTTGGTTCATACTTTTCAATTGCTTGCTCGTAATTTAAACTCATTTTGATCCTGCTAGCTTTGGTGCGAAATCAAGTAATGGCTTACCCCACTTAGCAAGCAATGCCGCTTCTAATGCGCCACCGACTAAGTACATTCGATCATCTTTCATGGCAGGTGACATGATCTGGAAACCAACCGGCAGATTATCTTCTTCAGCTAATCCGCAAGGCAGGCTCATGCCGCCAATGCCAGCCATATTTACTGGAATAGTTGCAATGTCATTTAAATACATAGCAAGTGGATCATTGGATTTTTCACCAATTTTAAATGCTGTAGTTGGCGCAGTTGGTGAAACTAAAACATCACACTTTTCAAATGCGGCATCGAAATCTTGCTTAATTAAGGTGCGCACCTTTTGTGCACTTCCGTAATAAGCATCGTAATAACCAGAAGATAAAGCGTAGGTACCAAGAATGATGCGGCGCTTAACCTCGCGACCAAAACCTGCTTGGCGAGTTAAGTTCATAACCTCTTCGGCACCCTTTGCGCCATCATCGCCAACTCGTAATCCAAATCGCATTGAATCAAAGCGGGCTAAGTTAGAGGAACATTCAGATGGTGCAATTAAGTAATAAGCAGCAAGTGCGTACTCAAAGTTTGGACAAGATACTTCAACAATTTCGGCGCCCAGCTTTACTAATTCAGCAACCGCTTCATTAAATTTATTCTCAACACCCTTTTGGTATCCCTCACCAGCTAATTGCTTAACGATTCCAATTCGCAAACCCTTTACATCTTTTTTCTTAGCAGCTGCAACTACATCAGGAACAGCGTGATTAATGCTGGTTGAATCCTTTGGATCAAAGCCAGCAATTGTTTGGTGCAATAACGCGGTATCTAAAACAGTTCGCGCACATGGACCTGCTTGATCTAATGAAGATGAAAATGCAACTAGGCCATAACGTGAAACGCCGCCATAGGTTGGTTTAACTCCAACTGTTCCAGTTACTGCAGCTGGTTGTCTGATGGAGCCACCAGTATCTGTACCAATTGCAAGTGGTGCTTCAAATGCAGCAAGGGCTGCGGATGATCCGCCACCTGAGCCGCCAGGAATACGAGTTAAATCCCAAGGATTATGGGTTGGACCATAAGCTGAGTTTTCTGTTGATGAACCCATAGCGAACTCATCCATATTTGTTTTACCTAAAATAACAATTCCAGCATCTTTTAACTTTGTAACAACTGTTGCATCGTATGGTGGGCGCCAACCTTCAAGCATCTTTGAGCCACAAGTTGTTGGTACACCTTTTTGTACTAATACATCTTTTAATGCAAGTGGTACACCAGCAAGTGGTGATAATTTCTCACCAGCTGCACGTTTTTTATCAATGCTCTCTGCTTGCGCAATTGCACCTGCTTTATCAAGATGTAAAAAAGCATGAACATCTTTATCTACCGCTTCAATTTGTGCATAATGTTGATTAGCAAGTTCAACTGCGCTGATCTCTTTTTTCGCAAGCGCATCAGACATTTGTGCTGCGGTATTACGAATGCTCATTACTCTTCACCCAAAATTTGTGGGACTTTAAATCTTTGTTCAGCACTTGCCGGAGCACCAGATAAAGCATCTGTTGGTGAAAGACTTGGTACAACAACATCTTCGCGAACTACATTGTTTACTGGAATTGGATGAGATGTTGGTGGCACATCTGCGCCTGCAACCTCTTGCACTCTGGCAACTGCGCCAAGAATTACCTGCATCTCACCTGATAGGTGATCAAGTTCAGCATCGCTCATTTCAATACGAGCCAGCCTTGCCAGATTTGCTACTTCATCACGAGATATGCCGGACATATGGACAATCTTACTTCAATCCACACATAGCAAGATCCCAACCTTTAGGCTTAAAGACATGAAGCGATTAATCAAAATCCTGCGTAACACCGTAATCTCATTATTAGTTATCTACTTAGCATTGTTTGGATTTTTAAAAGTGGTCCGCTATCCAGATCCACTTGCCACAATTAAATTAGGTTTGGCGCCAGCATCAAAGACACCCACCTTGTTGCCATGGCATGTAATTGATCCGGCAACTGCTCCAATTAATCTGCCAACTGCAGTTGAAAAAATGCCAGCAGAGGTTATGTATAAAAATGAAACATTGACATGGGATAAATGGTTAACCGCAACTGATTCAAATGCATTTTTAGTTATCCGAAATGGCGTACTGACTCACGAGTGGTACAAAGATGGTGTAACGCAAAGTTCACAACTTCCTTCCTACTCAGTTGCCAAGACCATGACCTCAATCATGATTGGTCAATTAATCAATCAAGGAAAGATTAAAGAGAGTGATTACTTTGTTAATTACTTCCCAGATTTAAAAACTGGAACTACCTTCGATAAGGTAACAATTCAAAGTTTGCTTGATATGCAAGCTGGTGTTGGCGTATCTGATAACTACCCATCTGGCCCATCTGGCTGGGGCGTTGCCATTGCCCAGATGTATGCATCTACTGATGTTGATTGGTTCTTAAAAAATAATCGCAAGATGTCATTTGATCCGGGTACTAAATCTGAATACATGAGCGTTGATACCCAAATGCTAGGCATGATTATTAAAAAGGTTACCAACATGAAGGTGGCTGATTACTTTAGTAAAAATGTTTGGCAACCAGCAGGTGCTAAGTATCCAGCAACCTGGAATGTGGACCATATAGGTGGAACGGAAAAAACCTTCTGCTGCTTTAATGCCTCCGCAATTGATTATGCAAAAATAGGTATGTTAATTCTTAATGGTGGCTATGCCGGGCCAAATAAAATAATTGATAAAACTTGGCTTACTCGAATGACTACGCCAGTTACAAAATTAGATCGCAATTGGGGTTATGGCGCCCAGGTTTGGCATCCATATCCTGGAATAACAATGGCACTTGGTTTGCACGGACAATTTATCTTTGTAAATCCAGCAACTAGAACTGTGATTGTTAAGTTAAGTGATAATCCAACTGATTCAGATCATGAATCCGATACTGCAAAGGTATTACTAGATATCTCTAACTTAAAGAGTTAGCTATCTTGTTCAACCCGCGGATCTCTTGGGTTTGCGGTGTTGTACTCCCATTGCATTTCAATCTCATCATCACTTAATTGATCAACATCATCATTTAAATCCATACGCCATGGCGTTGATAAACGAAGATCTTCACCACGAGGACCGGCTAGTAACTCAGCTCCTGCTTCAATACTTGGCTCCCAATCAAAGATAACTGCGTCATCGCCAATACCAATTCGTACCTCATCGCCAGCTTTGGCACCTTGTTTAAATAACTCTTTTTCTACGCCGTATGAGGCAAGGCGATCTGCTAAATAACCAATCGCTTCGGCATTACCAAAATCAGTTTGTTTTACCCATCGTTGTGGTTTGTCACCAATTACATTAAATGTGCCATCGGTATTTGCAATAACTTTAAAGCCCTTGTCATCAACGGCAACTGGGCGAAGCACAATACGTGTGGTCTCTTGCGCCTTTTGATCCTTGCGAACTTTTTGCACAATCTGTGCCATCGCATAAATTAATTCCTGCATACCTTCGCGGCTGGCAGCTGATACTTGAAAAACTGGAAAGCCAAGTGCTTCTAATGTTGGTTGCACCATATCGGCCATAGCTTTGCCATCTGGTAAATCGATTTTATTAAGCGCAATAATTCTTGGGCGATCTGAAAGTCCGCCGTATAACTTTAACTCCTCTTCAATTACATCAAAATCTTTAATTGGATCTCGGTCAGTTTCTAAAGTGCCACAATCTAAAACATGAACTAACGCGGCACATCGTTCTACATGTCGCAAGAATTCATGGCCTAAACCCTTACCTTCACTTGCACCTGGAATTAATCCAGGAACATCTGCTGCAGTAAAGCGAGTATCTCCTGCTTGTACAACACCAAGGTTTGGCACCAATGTTGTAAATGGATATTCAGCAATCTTGGGACGAGCAGCTGACATTGCTGCAATTAATGAGGATTTACCAGCACTTGGATAACCAACTAAGCCAATATCGGCAACGCTCTTTAACTCTAAAAATAATGTTCGGGTCTCACCTGGTTCACCAAGAAGTGCAAAACCTGGTGCGCGACGTTTTGAGTTAGCAAGTCCAGCATTTCCTAATCCGCCCTTGCCACCTTGCGCCGCCATAAATCTGGTGCCGTAACCAACCAAATCTGCAATCACTTCACCATTTGCATCTTTAACAACTGTGCCATTTGGTACACCTAAAATTAAATCTTTACCTTCTGCGCCATTATTAAAATCACCAGCACCTTGCTTGCCATCGGTACCAGTTCGGTGGGGTGAATGGTGAAAATCTAAAAGTGTTGTGACATCTGGATCTACAACTAAAACAACATCGCCACCACGACCACCATTAGCGCCATCTGGTCCGCCTAGTGGTTTAAATTTTTCACGGTGCACAGAAACACAACCATCGCCACCTTTACCGGCGCTAGCATGCAGAGTTACGCGATCAACAAATGAGGCCACGTTAACTCCTTTCCTAAATTAACCTTTAAAAGTAAACCATTAAAACAAAAATGGGCCCGCGGTAAGCGGACCCACTATTAATACTTTTTCCGCTTTATTAAGCGACTGGCACAATATTTACAACGCGACGACCGCGAGCGCGACCGAATTCAACTGAACCACCTTGTAGTGCAAATAATGTGTCATCTTTTCCGATGCCAACATTCTTGCCTGGGTGGAAGTATGTTCCGCGTTGGCGAACCAAAATTTCTCCGCCTTTAACTACCTGTCCAGCAAAACGCTTAATGCCAAGGTACTGCGCATTGGAGTCGCGACCATTTCGTGTTGAGGAGACACCCTTTTTACTTGCCATTTATTTGCACCGTCCCTTATTTATTAATTCCAGTAATTTTTACACGAGTTAATTTTGAACGGTATCCCTGACGACGGCGATATCCGGTTTTGTTCTTGTAACGAAGAATCGCAATCTTTGGACCCTTTTGCTCTGCCAAAATTTCGCCAGTCACCTTTACAGATGAAAGCGCTTTTGGATCTGCAGTTACATCAGCACCATCTACAAGTAGAACTGCTGGAAAAGTTACAGATGAACCAACGGCAGCATCGATGCGATCTACAACCAGGGTTTCACCAACTGAAACCTTCTCTTGGCGTCCGCCAGCTTTAACAATCGCGTACACGTTGTGCTCCTTGAGTCTAAGTATCTAAATGTCCAGAATCTTTAATGGACAGGGGTGTAAGGGTAGAGATTCCGCTGGTTTGGGTCAAACCGAGGCGGGATCTCGTGATTAATTTGTGCTGATAACTCCGGTACTAACTGCCCGACGACCTTTACGGCGACCGGTTTCAACTACTACCTCAGATTTTGGAGTTTGTTCAACAACATCATTACTTTCAGATTCATCCTCTGAATTTTCATCTGAATTTTCATCAGAATCTTCATCTAACTCTTTTTCAGCCTTAGATGTCTTAGCAAAGCGTTGTTCCATATCCTTTTCTAGCGCAACCTTATTTACAGGTTCTGCATGAATATGAATTCCACGTCCACCACAACTTTCACAAGTTGTTGAGAAAGCTTCAATTAATCCTTGACCAACACGTTTGCGTGTCATTTGTACCAAACCAAGTGAGGTTACTTCAGCTACTTGATGCTTGGTGCGATCGCGACCTAAACATTCAACTAATCTACGAAGTACTTGTTCCCGGTTTGATTCAAGTGTCATATCAATAAAGTCGATCACGATAATTCCACCCATATCGCGCAGGCGAAGTTGACGTGCAATTTCCTCTGCCGCTTCTAGGTTATTTTTCGTAACAGTCTCTTCCAGGTTTCCACCCTTACCAATAAATTTACCGGTGTTCACGTCGATAACAATCATCGCTTCAGTGCGATCAATAACTAATGATCCACCTGAAGGTAAGTAAACCTTGCGATCAAATGCCTTTGCTAATTGCTCTTCCACTCGATTTTCCGCGAAGATGTCACGAGGACCGCTCCACTTTTCAATCTTGCTAGCAAGTTCAGGTGCAATGTGACCGATGTAATTTTGAATATCATCCCAAGCAGAATCACCTTGTACCAACATCTTGTTGAAATCTTCATTGAAGATATCGCGGATTACGCGCACAGTTAGATCTGGCTCTGCATAAAGTTGTGCCGGTGCATTTGTGCTGGAAGCGTTAGCTTTCTTTTCGATATCTTCCCATTGCGCCTTAAGACGAAGTACATCGCGCTCGATCTCTTCCTCAGAGATTCCTTCAGCTGCGGTACGAATAATTACGCCCGCCTCTTCTGGAACTAAATTCTTCAAAATAGATTTCAAACGAGAGCGCTCTTGATCAGGCAGACGACGACTGATGCCGCTCATCTCACCACTTGGCACATAAACCAAGTAACGACCAGGAAGTGAAACTTGGCTAGTCAAACGTGCACCCTTTTGTCCGATTGGATCTTTAGTTACTTGTACTAATACTGATTGACCAGTTTTTAATACATGTTCAATTTTGCGAGGTGCGGTATCGGATAAACCATGTGCATCCCAATTGACTTCACCTGCGTAAAGAACCGCGTTACGGCCCTTACCAATATCAACGAAAGCAGCTTCCATAGATGGAAGTACGTTTTGTACCTTACCTAAGTAGACGTTTCCAACATAGGAAATATTGCTATTTCGATTTACATAATGCTCAACCATTACATTGTCTTCAATAATTGCAATTTGCGTGCGGTCGGCAATTTGGCGAACTAACATTGAGCGCTCTACAGATTCGCGGCGAGATAAAAACTCTGAATCGGTAATAATTGTTCCGCGTTTGCGAGTGAAATCTCTGCGTTCGCGGCGGTCATATCTATCGCCACGATCACGTCGGTCATATCTATCGCCACGATCACGTCGTCCACGACTGTCATTGCGATCTGAACGTTCTGGACGTGGTTCGCGAACTCGCGCTTCACGTACTTTTACAACTGTAATTACGCCATCTTCTTCAATGGTCTCTCCCGGTGTTACACCTTCACCACGCGCACGTCGGCGACGTCGGCGTCTTGGTGTTGCACCATCAGTTGAATCCTCGGTGCTCTCCTGTGTTGAATCTTCATTGCTCTCTTCAACATCGGCGCCCGTTGCATCTTTACCACCACGACGGCGACCACGGCCACCACGTCGGCGACGACGACGAGCATCTTCACTGTCATCGGTAGATTTTTCTGCAGGTACTTCAGCAACCGCCTTGGCTGGTTTAGTTGCCTTTACCTTCTCAGTTGCAGGAGCTGCTTGAAATAGCGGAACCGGAATAGATTTCGCAGATTTTTTTGAATCTTTTTTATCTTCTGTCTTATCAACTGTACTTGCTGCTTTTTTCGCAGCACGTTTACGAGGTGCTTTAGGCTCATCGGCCATATAAATCAAATCCTTTTCAAAAATTTAATTACTGCAGTTTTGCAGCATTTCTTCTTCAATTCTCTTTGTTTAAAACTTAAATCTGATTAACAAACTTAAGTTGTAATACTTAAAAATTGTGACGTAACCGCGGCGTTGGATCTTTATCCTCGCGCTGATTGCGTAGCGCAAGTATCGCAGATCAAACCAGCCTCTGCCAACTTAAGCGTGATTTATGCGTGTTTAACGGCTTCTGACATGAACATTTTGCAGCAGACCAACACCAATTAAATTAGCAAACATTGATGAACCGCCATATGAAAGAAATGGCAGTGGCACACCAGTCATCGGCATTAATCCCATTGTCATACCAATATTTTCAAAGGTTTGAAATGCAAACCAAGCAATAACGCCAATGCAAACTAATCGACCAAATAAATCATTGGTGCGTCTGGCGATAATGAATCCGCGAATGAAGATAATGCTGTAGAGAATAAGAATTAATGAGCAGCCTAAGAAGCCTAGCTCCTCTCCGGCAACGGTAAAGATAAAGTCTGTTTGTTGTTCTGGTACAAATCGACCATTTGTTTGTGGCCCATCAAATAAGCCTTTACCAAAGAAGCCACCCGATCCAATTGTGATTCTGGCTTGGCGTAATTGATATCCACTTAATTGTGGATCTGCTGCTGGATCAATAAATGATTGCAAACGTTTTACTTGGTACTCACTTACAACACCAGCCTGCACTGCAAAAAATCCACCAACGGCAGCAACAATCAACAAACCAGCAACCCATCTAGATGGCGCACCCGATGCACCAATCATGGCAACTACAGCGGCTGAGATAATTAAAACAGTTCCTAAATCTGGTTGTAACAAAATTAATCCAACTGGAATGGCAGCAACTAATAATGATTTAGCGACATCGGAATCAACCGGATCTCCCCGCAAATCTTTTCGTTCTGCAAGGACCATCGCCATTCCTACAATGATGGAAATCTTAGCTAGCTCCGCTGGCTGTAATTGAAAACCGCCAGGAAATGCGATCCATGCTTTGGCGCTATTTACAGTTGTACCGGCAACTAATACAACTAATAAACCAAGTACTCCGGCGCCCCAAACAACTGGTGTGTATGCGCGAAGTAATCGATAATCAACCAAAGTTGTGCCATAGGCAAGTAGTGCACCAATTAATATGTTTAACACATGGCGCTTTAGGTAATACTCAGGATCTAGATTGTTTGATCTAAACCATTCACGAGTGCCGGCGTAAACCAAAAGTGTGCCAATTACTAGCAATGCCGCAACAGCGGATAATAAAATCTTGTCGAAGCTAGCAAAATTAGTTCGGCTTGGGCGGGCAACTTTAATATTTGCACTCATTGCACTTTGCCCCCATTCACCTTTACTCCTGTTAAATCAACTTTCACCTTAGATACCTTCTTCAAATCTACCTTTGGAATTGTGCTTGGCACGCCATTTGGAAATATCTCTTTGCCTGGTGCCAACAATGTTTGATAAATCTCGCGCACGCCAACTCCTGATGTTGACGCACCAAAACCACCCTGGCTAACCATCATGACAACTGCATATTGTGGATTTTCAGTTGGACCATATGAAGCAAACCAAGATGTGTCATCTTTTGCACTTCCATTTGGATTCTTACCAAATACTTGAGCAGTTCCAGTCTTGCCACTTACTGCAACCTTAAGACCAGAAAATGATCCGGCAGCAGTTCCTCTTGTTACAACTGAGCGAAGTGATTTATGCAAGAAATCCCATGTGGATTGTTCTGCATCAACCTTGCCAGCAACAATTGGCTTAAAATCTTTAATTACTTTGCCATCTTGATCAACAATTGCTCGCGCAATCTGCGGCTTGTAATAAGTTCCATTGTTAGCAATTGCCGCATATATCTGAGCTAACTTTAAAGGTGTAACCAAGGTATCGCCCTGACCAATTGAAAAGTTAACTGCATCGCCAGCGCGAATCTTGTTTCCATCAATACAGTTTTCGCGGGCAATCTCAATTAAGTATGGAGTTAAATCCTGCTTTTGCGCTCTGGTTTTGTAATTACAGTAGAAATCCTTATTTTGTTCATACCAATTCTTCTTCCACTCTCGATTTGGTAGCCGGCCAGATGATTCACTAGGAAGATCTATTCCAGTGCTTAAGCCAATACCAAACTCTTTAGCCGCATTAAAGAAGTAATCATTTGGATTAGATTTTGGCTTTAAGCCGCCATCTCGAACCCATTCATCATAAGAAATTTGATACCAAAGTGAGTCACATGAGATGGCTATTGCTTGCTCTAATGAGATTCGCCCGGCAGCAATGCTGTCGAAGTTCTTAAATGTTCTGTTACCGATCTCAACACCGGCTGGGCAGTCATAACTCTTATTTAAATCATAACCAGCCTTGGCTGCGGCAACTACTGAGACTGATTTAAAGGTGGATGCTGGTGCAAACAATCCTTGAATAGCACGTGATAAAGCTGGTACGCCAGTCTTCTCACTAAACAAATCAGTTGCTTGTTTAACTGTTAAACCTTTTTGCCAAAGTGATGGATCATAAGTTGGGTATGAAGCCATCGCTAAAACCCGACCAGTTTTAATCTCTAAAACAACCGCCGCACCTGAATCACCTTTATAGCCAGAACCTTTTGCGCGAAGTACTGCACCTTTCAAAGCTTTTTCTACCGTGGATTGTAATTTGGCATCAATATTTGTAATTAGATTATTTCCAGCAATTGCTTTGGTGTTAGTAGATTGTTTAGTTACTACCTCTTTGCGATTTACTAAAACAGTTCTAATACCCGGTATACCTCGCAAGTAATCGTTGTATTCAATCTCCAAACCAGTCTTTCCAATAACCTCACTGCGGTAGTAATTTTCCTCTGGATTTTTTAAATCCTCATCTGATACCGCACCGACATATCCCAGCACATGCGCAACATTTTCACCCTCAAGTGATGGATAACTTCTAATAGGCACGGTAGCAACTTCAATTCCAGGGAATTGATCAGCATTTTCCATAATCTTTAATGCTTCATCTTTTGTGGCATTACCAATAATCGGAATTGGTTGGTATCTAGTTCCATTCCAGCAACCAGTGCGATTATCTTTTAGCAATTCACCACATAATCTGGTGCGTTGGAAAATATCGGAGTACTCAAGTGAGAAGAGTGTCGCCATGCGAGCTAAAACAGAGCTTCCCTGATCAATTTGTTTATCTAAGGTAACGCGACTTACTGAAACAACTAAACCAGGTAGATCAATCACCATTGGCGTGCCATTGATATCTGTAATAGCACCGCGTACTGCAGGTGTAATGATGTCGCGACTTTGAATGCTAATCGCAGCCTCTTTGTATCTACCGGAATCTAGAACTTGGATATAAAGCAGGCGACCAAATAAAGATGCCACTAAAGAAAATATTAGGGTTTGAAAAACCACCATATTTAATCGAGATTTTTGGCTCATATTAAATCTCTACTAGAAAGCAGGAAGCGGCGAATGCGCATTATTAGCGGCAGAAATATTGGCGTAATAAAGAATGTCCAAATCGAATTAGCCAAGATAATGCCAAAGTTATTTGCAAATCCGCCATTTTCCTGACCTAGTAATACTCCTAGAACTAGGAATGAAAACATCGCCAGCGCTGATGCAAGTGAAATAAAGGTTACAAATGCCACTGGTCGATCGGTGAAATCACCAATTGTTTCTCGGTTAACAGAGAACAAGTAACCTATAAATGTAAGCGCTAACGCCCACTGCCCAAATGGAGTTTGCGCCGATGGTGCCAAATCTAAAAATAATCCACCAATAAATCCAAAAATTAAAGATCCGGTTCTATCTTCAAATGCCAACATCGCAAGTAAGGCTGCTAAATAGAGTGAAAAGCCATGCCATGGAAAATTAATTCGAGCGATCAAACTCTCTTGGATGATAAAGGTAATTAATAGGAATAACGAGGTATTTAACAGTCGAAGCTGACTCATAAACTATTTTTTAGTAGTAGGTGAAGGCGTTGGAGTTGGTGTTACAAATACTGTAACAACCGGCGCCGGCTTTGGATACAAGGATTCACGTGCTGCTTCAGCTGGCGCAGTTATAACTACTGCAACTACACCAATTTTATCTAAATTAGTTATGCCATCAACATCAGCATTTTGGGTAATTGAAGATGCATTACTTTGCACCGTATTTACAACACCTACTGGGACACCTGGAACAAATGGTCGATTGTTATCTGAGCCGCGCGCAATTAATACATCACCTTTTTTAATCTCACCAGTTGTATCTAATAACTGCAGCAAATAAGAATCTCCACCTTGACCAGAGACAACTCCTACAGATTGCGTACCGGCAATTCGTACGCCAATTTTAAATGTGGGATCACTCATTAATAAAACAATTGCAGTATTTGATGTAACGCTCTTTACAACTCCTACTAAGCCAGCCTCTGATATGACAGTCATATTTTTTTCAATTCCAGAGGATGAACCAGCATCAATGGTGATGGTTTGTTTAAATGTGGAATTTGAGCCACGGTTAATTACCTTTGCGGCAACAACTTTGTATCCCCCACGACCAGCTAAATCTAAAACACCCTTTAATTGATTTAACTGTCCGGCGATATCCTCATTAATTGCAGCTTGCGCAGTTAACTTATCTACCTCAGTGGTTAGCTCTTCAATCTTTTTTCTGGATTTACCAAGATTTTTAGCATCACCGAAGAAGTTTCCGACAGGTGAAAATACTTTAGCGAAAAGATTCTCTACCGGTGAGAGCACTGTCTGCGTTGCACTTCGCAGGCCACCAGCAAGGTTTACGCCACGCAGATCTAGCGTAATTAGAAATAGTGATGAAACTAAAAGTAAAACGAGTAGTAATCGGGAACGATCACTGCCACCTCTAGCCATAGTTAATTAAACCCCAAACTACTTCGGAATTAAGACTATCGACGTGGTTCGGAGATCAAAACCTTCTCAAGAGCTTCAAACTCTTCAATACATTTTCCAGATCCTTCTGCAACTGCTTGCAGTGGACGCTCAGAAATATGAATTGGCATTCCAGTTTCATGACGTAGGCGCTCATCTAATCCACGAAGTAATGCTCCGCCACCGGTTAACACAATGCCACGATCCATTAAGTCAGAAGCAAGCTCTGGTGGAGTCTTATCAAGTGTGCTTTTAACAGCGTTGATGATTGCATTTACTGGCTCTTCAAGTGCCTTACGAATATCAGCAGAGGTCACCAAAATTGTCTTTGGTAATCCAGTTGCTAAATCGCGTCCGCGAATTTCTGCATCTGGCTCACCTGGTAGTGGAAATGCTGAACCAATCGCCATTTTAATTTCTTCAGCTGTGCGCTCACCAAGAAGTAATGAGAACTCACGCTTTACCCAATTAATAATTGCTTGATCTAATTCATCGCCACCAACGCGGATTGAAAGTGCAGTAACGATTCCACCAAGTGAAATAACTGCAACCTCAGTTGTTCCGCCACCAATATCAACAACCATATTTCCAGTTGGTTCATGGATTGGCAGATCTGCACCAATTGCTGCTGCCATTGGCTCTTCAATGATGTAAACCTTACGAGCACCTGCTGCATAGCCAGCATCTTTTACTGCGCGCTGTTCAACACCGGTAATACCTGATGGAACGCAAACCACAATACGTGGCTTTGCTAAGTAACGACGTTTGTGCACCTTTTGAATAAAGTACTTAAGCATTCGCTCTGTTGTATCGAAATCTGCAATCACACCATCTTTAAGTGGACGAATTGCCACGATGTTTCCTGGTGTTCTACCAATCATGCGCTTTGCTTCTAAACCAACTGCCAAGATTTGGCCATTGTCTTGGTTTACTGCAACAACTGATGGTTCATTCAAAACGATGCCACGACCACGTACATAAACAAGTGTGTTAGCTGTTCCTAAATCAACCGCCATATCGCGACCGATCCAAGACATTCTGTTCTGGCTCTTGCTCATCTATTCCCCTTGTTTATTTCGTTGTTAATTAATTACCGAAAAAAATCTTTATTTCCCGAGCAGCTGACTCTGGTGAATCACTGCCATGCACAATATTTTGCACAACCTTAGTTCCCATATCGCGAGCAAGATCCCCACGAATTGTTCCTGGCTCTGCAGTTGTCGGATCGGTTGTGCCAGCTAATTTACGAAAGCCTTCGATTACTCGCTCGCCTTCAGCAACCATTGCCACAATTGGTCCAGACATCATGAACTCGAGTAGTGGTTCATAAAAAGGTTTACCTTCATGCTCTGCATAATGTTGCGTAAGCAGTGCACGATCAGCAGTTAACATTTTTAAGTTACTTACTTTGTAACCTTTACGTTCCACACGAGCAATAACTTCGCCAACCAAACCGCGTTTGACGCCATCTGGTTTAACCAAAATTAGGGTTTGCTCTGAACTCACTTGCGCATTCTACGGCCTTAACTGCATTGATAAAAATTAAGGGTTTTTGGCATCCCGTTCTGCGATTAATCTCGCCTTTATTGCCTCACCCTTTCTTCCCAGCACAATCGCAACGATCCAAAGAGTGGCAAATAATGTCCCCAAAAAATACATCAATGTGACGATGGCGCCATATGCGATTAATCCAAGTTGAAGTACTGATCCAATTTGATAACCACCTTTACCTTTTAACATGCCAGCTGTTATGAATAATAAAAAGGAAAGTATTGAACCAAGCCACAATGCCGTAGCGGTGGCATCATCTTTTGCAATTAATAATGCAAATCCCATCAATAATGATTCCATTACCAATACAGCAGCTGCCATTACTCGCATTTAAATTTGCCCTGCCATCTTTTGCAAAATACTTTTCGCATCTCCCGCTGTTGTTACAGATCCAGTTATTAAAACTGCGCTAACGCCATCATTTACTTGATTAGATAAATTGGCTTTTTCAGTGGCATAGGTAATTGCCCCGCGAAGTTCTGGAATTATCTCGATCTGCTCTGGTGTAAAGAATTGACCAGCAATCTTTGCTAACTCATTTGCACCAAGTGCTCGAGGTGATGAATTCTCTGACAGGATTAAATAATCAGCTACCTCTGCAAGTTGCGCCAAAATTCCCGCCGCATCCTTATCGCCAAGTACTGCAACAACTGCAATTACTGTTTCAAAATCAAACTCAGAGTTTATGCTTGTTGCAATCGCTTTAGCGCCATGTGGATTGTGGGCAGCATCAATAATTACTGTTGGATCGCGATGAATTACTTCGCACCTACCAGGTGAACTCACTTTGCTAAATGCACTTCTAACTAATTCCGCATCTAATGCCACACCTGCAAATGCTTCTACAGCGGCAAGTGCAACTGCAGCATTGTTTGCTTGGTGGGCTCCATAAAGCGGTAGAAAAATATCTTCGATTAATCCATGAACTCCATTAATTGAAATTAACTGTCCACCAACTGCAATCGCACGGCTGGCAACAGAGAATTCAATACCTTCACGAAATGCAATCGCTGCAACCTTTGCTACCTGCGCCATCAATACTTTTGCCACCTCTGGTGTTTGCGCAGCCAACACAACATTTGATTCTGGCTTAAAAATACCCGCCTTAGTTTGCGCAATCTCCTCAACGGTATTTCCTAAGTAATCCATGTGATCTAAACCAATTGGTGTCATAACCGAAACTTGTGATCGCACAACATTTGTTGCATCCCATTGCCCACCAAGTCCGGCCTCAATCACACCAACATCAACTGGGTGTTCTGCAAATGCCACAAAAGCTAATGCAGTAAGTGCCTCGAAGTAAGAGATTTGATGTGGCTGCTTTGAATCAATTAAATCCAAATAAAGGGCAATATCATTGTAATTTTTGATGAATTCAGCTGGCGTAATTGCAACACCTTTAATTGAGATTCGCTCTAAGAAACTTTGCAGATGCGGACTTGTGAATCTGCCTGTGCGATAGCCAAGTTCCGTCATTAACGCATCAATCATGCGAGATGTAGTGGTCTTGCCATTAGTGCCGGCGATATGAATTGTTGGATAAGAAAGTTGTGGTGAACCAAGCAAATCAGTTAATGCCAATATTCGATCTAAGGTTGGTTCAATCTTGTTTTCTGGCCAGCGCTTTAGCAACTCTTTTTCAATTGCAGCAACCGTTTCTAAATTATCTGCGGTGCTCACTATTTAGGTAGTTTTTCTAGCAACGCATTTAATCTCTCAATATCAGCGTTGGTTTCTGCAAATCGTGCCCGAATTTCAGTAACCACTTCCATCGGTGCCTTTGCCATAAAGCCTTCATTATCTAATTTAACTTTGGCAGTATCTCGATCTTTTTGCGCAGTTGCTAGATCTTTAGTTAATCGAGCGCGCTCGGCAACTAGATCGATGGCGCCAGTTAAATCAAACTCGATTACTACCTTTGCCACCTCGACCTTGGCTGAGAAGTTTCCATCTTTGCCTTCGCATTTAACAATAAAACGAAGTGCATCTTCATAATCTGCAAGCCCAGCCTCTGTTAGGCCAGTAAATTTTGCCGCAATCTTCGCTGTTGTTTTAATGCCTTGATCGGCGCGGAATCTGCGGATCTCGGTAACAATCTCTTGCATCTTATTTACTAATTCCACAGATTTAAGATCTTGTTTTGCCGCATCTGCTATCGGCCACTGCGCAATCATTAATGATTCGCCATTTGTTAATGCACACCAAAGCTCTTCGGTAATAAATGGCATAACGGGATGCATTAAGCGAAGCAGTTGATCTAAGACTTCACCAAGTACCCGCTTGCTCTTTTCTGCTGGTGCACCACCAGCATTAAATGTTGATTTAGAAAGTTCTAAGTACCAATCACAAAGATCATTCCAAGCAAAGTGATAAATTAAATCGCAGGCCTTGGCAAACTCATATTTTTCAAATAGATCATCTACTTCAGAGATGGTTTGATCTAATCTAGTTAAAATCCAATTATCAATTGCCGTTAACTCACTTCGTGCTGCAACTTCTCCAGTTACATTTGCGCCATTCATCATCGCAAAGCGGCTAGCATTCCAAAGCTTGGTGGCAAAGTTTCTAGATCCGGCAATCCAATCTTCAGCTAATGCTTGATCAGTTCCAGGATTAGCACCCTTTGCCAATGTAAAGCGCAGTGCATCAGAGCCGTACTTGTCCATAAACTCAATTGGATCGACGGTATTTCCCCGACTCTTGCTCATTTTTTTACCAAATTGATCGCGTACTAAACCGTGCAATGCAATTACATCAAATGGTTGTTTGCCATCCATGGCGAATAATCCCATGATCATCATGCGTGCTACCCAGAAAAATAAGATGTCATAACCAGTTACTAATACAGATGTTGGATAAAACTTCTTTAACGATGCAGTTTCATCTGGCCATCCCAGTGTAGAAAATGGCCACAATGCTGATGAGAACCAGGTATCTAAAACATCTTGATCTTGTTCATAACCTGCCGGCGGTGTTTCACCGGGACCACAAACTACAACTTCACCATTTGGTCCATAGAAAACTGGAATGCGATGACCCCACCAAAGTTGGCGAGAGATACACCAATCATGCATGTTGTCGACCCATTCAAAATATCTTGGTGACATCTCTGCTGGTTCAATTTTAACTTTACCACTTCGCACCGCATCCCCTGCTGCTTTAGCCAGTGGTGCAACTTTTACGAACCATTGTTTAGAAAGTCTTGGCTCAACAGTTGTTTCACAACGTTGGCAATGACCAACTGCGTGCACATAAGGCCGCTTCTCTGCAACAACGCGACCTTGCTTGCGTAGCTCTTCAACAACTGCTTTACGTGCATCAAATCGATCCATGCCATCAAACTTTGTGCCGGTTCCGGCCATCACACCATGTTCATTCATAATCACAACGATCTCAACATTGTGACGCATCGCCATTTCAAAGTCATTTGGATCATGAGCTGCAGTTACCTTTACTGCGCCAGTTCCGAAATCTGATTCCACTAACTCATCAGCAATAATTGGAATGTAACGATCAACAAGTGGCAGCAATACTTTCTTGCCAATTAGGTGTTTGTAACGCTCATCATTTGGGTTAACCGCAACTGCGCCATCGCCCAACATGGTTTCAGCACGGGTAGTTGCCACCGTAATATTGATTTCATCATCACCATATTTAATGGAAACAAACTCACCAGCATCATCTTGATGATCTACTTCAATATCTGACAATGCAGTTAAGCAACGTGGGCACCAATTGATAATGCGCTCTGCGCGATAAATTAATCCTTCATCATAGAGACGCTTAAATATTGTTAAAACCGCTTTACTTAATTGCGGATCCATTGTGAAAGCTTCACGATCCCAATCAACGCTAGCGCCCATACGTTTTATCTGATCTAAAATTGCACCACCTGATTGCGCTTTCCACTCCCAAACCTTTGCAACAAATGCTTCGCGTCCTAAATCATGACGAGACTTACCTTCTGCCGCTAACTTCTTTTCAACAACATTTTGCGTTGCAATACCTGCGTGATCCATGCCAGGAAGCCAAAGTGCTTCAAAGCCCTTCAT